>QWCN01004896.1_pt1 | contig 36428 bp, 30 predicted proteins | sample 1972711 | NCBI WGS metagenome assembly QWCN01 (sample SAMN09866707, study PRJNA288562) | Human gut metagenome isolate term1_stool, whole genome shotgun sequencing... | isolation source: gut | host: Homo sapiens | place: USA: California
GTCATCGACGTGCCCACCCAGTATCAGGGTGCCGTCATGACCGGTCTGGGCCAGCGCAAGGCCATCCTGCAGCAGATGGAGTCCCTGGGCTCTGACCGTGTGCGTCTGGAGTTCCGGATGCCCAGCCGCGGCCTGTTCGGCTACCGCAACCAGTTCCTGACCGATACCCACGGCGAGGGCATCATCAACCAGATCTTTGACGGCTACGACGTCTGGGCTGGCATGATCGCCAACCGCTCCACCGGTTCTCTGGTCAGCTTTGAGACCGGCGAGGCCGTCACCTACGGCCTGTTCAACGCTCAGCAGCGCGGCACCCTGCTGGTGGGCCCCGGCGAGAAGGTGTACGAGGGCATGGTCATCGGCTACACCGCTTCCGGCGAGGATGTGGACGTGAACGTCTGCAAGACCAAGCACCTGACCAACACCCGTTCTTCCGGCTCCGACGACGCTCTGCGCCTGATCCCCATCAGCAAGCTGAGCCTGGAGGGCTGCCTGGAGTTCCTGGCACAGGACGAGCTGCTGGAGGTCACCCCGGAGAAAGCGCAGAAGCACCTACGGGCGTTTTTGCGCTATTTTTTTCATGTTTAGCAAATCACCCCCATGTTTTTTGCAAAAAAGGCTTGCAAAAGCGCGGTGACTGCGGTATAATATTTCTCGCAGTCACTGATATGCCTCTTTAGCTCAGTCGGTTAGAGCACCTGACTGTTAATCAGGGTGTCGCCTGTTCGAGTCAGGCAAGAGGCGCCAGCAAGCGATGGATATTCTTCCATCGCTTTTTTGTTTATCTGCATCTTTTTCACCCTTTCTTTACGGTTCTTAAAAAATATCGCCTTGAAGAACCCTAGTGGTTGTGGTATACTTTTATAAGTTTATAGGCGTGGAAAAGGTACTGTGCAGGCTGCACAGTCTTTTCTGCCCACAGACAGGCGCTCCCCGGTCAGAAGACTGCCGTGCAGGAGCGCAATTTTTTCGTTGGTCAAATCAGCAGGCAGGCCGGTGGTCTTGTGCGGCAAACGCAGGGCGGCAGGGCGGCTTGGTGTCGTTTGAATAAATCTTGAGAGTAAAAGGAAACATCTATGCGTTATACCTACGTCCGGCAGCACGATACCACCGACTGTGCGGCTGCCTGTCTGGCCATGGTGTGCCTGCACTACAAAAAGGAAGTTACCATTACCCGCCTGCGGGATATGATGGGCACCGACCTGAAAGGCACCAACCTTGTAGGCCTGCAAAAAGCCGCCAATGAACTTGGTTTTACCACCGCCGCAGTCCGCGTGGACCGCGAAAACTTTCTGAGCGATTTCTCGCTTCCCTGTATTGCACAGGTCATCACCGATCAGGGTCTGGCTCACTTTGTTGTGGTGTTCAAAAAGACCACCATCAAGGATGATGGCGCACGCCGCAAGCATATGCTGCAGGACGCCGAGAGCCGCAAGGAAGAAGAGGAAAAGGGCAAAAAGCATAAGTGCAAGGATTACGTCATCATCGGCGACCCCGGCACGGAACTGAAAAAGATCAGTCTGGACGAGTTCTACAAGAACTTTACCGGTGTTCTGCTGCTTTTGAACCCCACCTCGGAGTTCAAGGGCGGCAAGATTGAAAAGGGCGGCATGATGAAGCGGTATATCAACCTGCTGCTGCCCCAGAAAAAGCTGTTCTTCTACGCCATCCTCAGTTCGATCATCACCACCATTCTGGGCATCGCGTCCTCCATGTTCAATAAGATTCTGATGGACGAGGTGCTGCCCTACGGGTTGAATAGCCTGCTGGTCACATTGATCCTGGTGTTCAGTGTGGTCAGCATTACCAGCACGCTGATCGGCTTTGTGCGCCAATGGGTGCTGATCCATCTGTCCATCAAGATCGATATCCCGCTGATGCTGGGCTACTTCGGGCACATCTTCAACCTGCCCATGAAGTTCTTTGCCACCCGCAAGACCGGTGATATCACCACCCGTTACTCGGACGCAAACACCATCAAATCTATCTTTACCAGCATCGCGCTGAGCCTTGTGATGGATATTTCCATGGCTGTCATCACCGGCATCATTCTGTTCCGCATGAACGCCATGCTGTTCTCCATCTCGCTGTTCATGGCGCTGGTCAGCATCCTTCTGGTGCTGGTGTACAAACAGCCTTATAAAAAGATCAACGAAGAGAGCATGGCACAGTCGGCTGCGCTGAACAGCCAGATGATCGAGAGCCTGCGCGGCATCGAGACCGTCAAGTGCAATGCCAACGAGCAGACCGAGCTGGATAATCTGGAACGCGAGTACATGAAGAGCCTGAAGATCAGCCTGCGCTCCAGCCGCATCAGCACCACGCAGGGCCTGATCTCTTCCTTCATCTCCACCGGTTTCAGTATGCTTACCACCTACGTGGGCATCACGCAGGTGCTGAACGGCGAGATGACGCTGGGCGGCTTTATGGCCTTCAGCACCCTGTCCGGCTACTTCACCTCCCCCCTGAGCAACCTGATCGGTCTGCAGATGCAGATCCAGGAAGCCAGCATCTCCATGAAGCGTCTGACCGAGATCATGGACTACCCCTCTGAGTACGAGACCGCCGAGGGTGTGGAGCAGAGCGAGCTGGACAAGGTAGAGGGCGACATCGAGTTCAAGGACGTCACCTTCCGCTACGGCAACCGCGCTCCCGCGCTGGATCACATCAGCTTCACCATTCCCGCCGGTAAAAAGGTGGCGCTGGTGGGCGGCAGCGGCAGCGGCAAATCCACCATCACCAAACTGTTGCTGAAGTACTACGACCCCGAGGATGGCGAGATCGACATAAACGGCGCAAATCTGGCTGAGTACACCAACAGTTCGGTGCGCCGCGCCATTGCCTATGTGCCCCAGAACATCGAGCTGTTCAGTAAGACCATCTACGACAACATCCGCATCTCCCGCATGGATGCCACGCTGGACGAGGTGAAGGAAGCTGCCAAGAAGGCCGATGCCCATGAGTTTATCCGTCACCTGCCGCTGCAGTACAACACCTATCTGGAGGAAGCCGGCAACGGCCTGTCCGGCGGTGAGAAGCAGCGTATCGCACTGGCACGCGCCTTCCTGAAGGACTCTAACCTCTACATTCTGGACGAGTCTACCAGTAATCTGGACTTTGCCACCGAGACGCTGATCTTCAACATGATCTACGAGCAGCTGGCAGACCGCTCCATGCTGATCGTGGCGCACCGCCTTTCTACCATCCGTGACTGCGACCTGATCCTTGTGATGGATCACGGCAAGATCGTGGAGCGCGGCACCCATGAGGAACTGCTGGCAAAGGATGGCCGTTATGCCGAACTGTGGAATATGCAACAGGGCATCTTCCGCAAGCGCAAGTCCGAGCCCGCTCTGCAGGTACCTTCTGCTGTGGTGGAAGAGGACGACGACGGCGAGTCCATCACCTACTGACCGCACCGCATCCGCAGCCTTTGCCCGGATGCAGCATAAGCGCTTTCCCGCTGGGAAACCAAAAAATGCCTCGTTATGGTGTGCCCGGAGGCAGACGCTTCCGGGCACCTTTTTGTTTCGGTTCACATTAAAAATATAACAGGATTAGGGGTAATTTATCATGAATGAGATCAAAGTTGCTGAAAACAAGACCCTCAAGCTGACCAATGTCCTCTCCCGCCTCGTGCGCCCTGAGGAACTGGGCAATCTGCCGGTCATCCTGACCCAGATGCAGAACTTTATGAAGAGCAACGGCGCACAGCCTATCGGCCCGCTGGTGCAGGCGGTAAAGATGGGTACCGGCCCGGATCATGTGCCGGAACTGTACATGATGCAGCAGGCTACCCAGATGATCACCCAGATGGAGCCCGGCTACCACATGGACGCTGTGCTGCGGGTGAAGAACTGTCTGTACGCCCACTACACTGGTCCGATGAGCCACAACCAGCTGGCTACCGCCAAGCTGCAGATCATGGCCTTTGAAAACGACATCAAGCTGACCGGCGACAACTATACCATCTATGTCAATCAGGACGATGACGATGCCGTGATCGACGTATTTATGGAGACCAAATAATTATGACGACAACCATTCAGAACCTTTCGGATCTGCAGGACCGCCGGATCATGATGGACAAAAAGCTGCCCCCCTACGGGTATGCTTTTGTCATTCTGACCGGTCTGTTCATGATTTTTCTGGTGATCTGGAGCACCCAGACCAACCGCATCTATGTCAGCCAGAACAGCGGTGTGGTGCAGGCCGCCAACAAGACCTACATCATGTCCAGCTACTCCGGCTCCATCACCGAGCTGTATGTCTCTGAGGGTAGCTATGTGAACGAAGGCGACCTGATCGCCCGGCTGAAGAGCACCGATCTGGATATGCAGAAGGATAACCTGCAAAGCCAGCTGGATATCTACCAGAAGCAGCTGGATCAGTACAACAAGCTGCTCAAATGCATTCAGGACGACACCAACTACTTCGACGAGACGAATGCCGAGGACCAGCCCTACTACTACCAGTACCAGACCTACAAAAGCCAGGTAGCGCAAAAGACCTTTGACGCCACCACCTATCAGGCTGCCGGTTACTCCGACACCCAGATCAAGGCTTTGATGGAGCAGAACCAGAGCGAGCTGGAGTCTTTGTACTACTCTACCATGCAGTCCATCTCCCAGAGCATTACCAGCGCACAGGTCAACGTGGATAACCTGCAGGCGCAGCTGGATTCTTTGAACACCGGCGCCAACGATTACTTCATCTACGCGCCCACCTCCGGCGTGATCCACATGGACAGCCCTTACAAGGAGGGCATGGTGCTGAGTGCCGGTTCTGCACTGGCTACCGTTGCCAGCGAGAACGATGATCTGGAGATCATGGCCATGGTGACGGTGAACGACCGCCCCCTGCTGCATGTCGGCGACCCCTGCAAGATCGCCATCACCGGCCTGTCGGAGTATTCCTACGGCACGCTGACCGGCACGGTCACCTCCATTGATAGCGATGTGACCTCCAGCAACAACGGCTCCTACTACAAGATGACCATCAAGCCCGACGCCACCTATGTGGTGAGCCGCAGCGGCGACAAGGTAGATCTTTCCAACGGTATGAGCGTGACCGCCCGCGTGGAATACGATCAGGTCACCTATTTTGAGTATGCTATGGAGGCTCTGGGCGTGCTGTTCCGCTAAAAACGGATTACGCAGCACGGCAGGATGCCCCCTTCTACACCACCCCAAAGAGGTACAAACAACATGATTCGAACCGCAAAGAAACTGGCCGCCTGTGTGCTGATGCTGGGTGTGCTGGTATGCGGCACCGCACTGGGCGCTGCCGCAGCCAGTCTGCCCGTTGAAGAGCAGAACGGCGTTTCACTGCCATGGCTCAAGGACGTGCCCGCCGAGAGCATTGCCACCGGCAGCTACTCTGCCAATATGCTGCTGGGCGCTTCTCAGCAGCTGTCCCCCGTGGTCAGCCCCAGTTACAGCACCGACTCTGTGGTCTTTTTGACCGATGACAGCAGCGTGCTGACCGTAAGCAGCAGCGGCGTGGTACAGGCTGTGGGCGTTGGCACTGCCACCGTTACGGCAGCAGCCGGCAACCAGATCTGCGCCTACACCATCGTGGTATCCATGGACTCCTCCATGATCGTGACCGAGATGGACCTTTCCCTCTCCTCCAACACCATCTATGTGGGCAACTCGGTGTCGGCTTCACTGCAGGTGCGCCCCAGCTCTGCTTCCAACTACGCCACTGTCACCCTGACCTCCTCTAACGAGAAGATTGCTACGGTGAACAGCTTTGGCCGTGTGACCGGCGTAGCTCCCGGCAAAGCCACCATTACCGCAACCTGCGGCTCGGTGGTAGCCACCACCACCGTTACGGTGCTTGCCCTGCCCACGGATTCCTCCACCGGCACAAGCGGCACCACCTCCAACAACAGCGGACAGGTGATCACCCCCAACACCAACTATATCGTGCTTAAGCCCGGTGCCACCCGCACCATTACGGCCAAGGCCACCCCTGCCAGTGCATCCCAGTCCTTCACCTTCAAGTCCGGCAACAGCAGCATTGCCACGGTCAGCCCCACGGGCGTGGTCACGGCGGTAGGCACCGGTTCTACCTCCATTACCATCTCCAACGGCAAGGCTACTGCCATGGTCACCGTCATCGTGAACCGCTCGGCAGATGCCGCCTCCGGCAGCGACAGCAGCAATGACGGCACGAACACCCCGGACGACACCACCACTATCCCGCTGGACCCTGTGGTGCAGACCATTCAGGACAGCACCGAGGATCAGGTGGTGTTCGCCCAGTCTGAGGTTCCCATCGTGACCGGCGAGATCCTGAACGCCCTGCGCACCACCGGCAAGACCCTGTGCGTGGTGGGCGATGGCTATACCCTGAACGTTTCCGGTAAGGACGTGAAGAGTACCACCAGCGAGATCGACACCGCCATCACCTTCACCGAGAGCGAAGAGGGGCTGGAGTTTGAGCTGGATAACGGCCGTACCCTTCCCTGCGCGGTGCAGCTGGAACTGGACGTGAGCACCTACTCCCGCCTGTACCTGTACAACACCATCAGCAGCAAGTGGCAGTTCCTGAACAGCTACAAGGACGGCGTGATCACCGCCGACACCGCCGGCCGCTACCTGCTGACCAACCAGAACCTGCGGTTCGGTGATATCAACTGGACCTTCTTCATCGCAGGTGGCGTGGTGGTGATCCTCATCGCCATTGCCTACATCGTGCTCAAGAAGCGCTACTGGTTCTGGTAAGCTCCCCTTCCCCTGCATATACGACCGCCCGCTGCACAACATTTCGTGCAACGGGCGGTTTTGTGTTATAGACGATTTAGAATGGTCTCCGCGCGGCTCCGACCATTTTTAGTGGAAGAATATTTTTATCTTCATATGAAAAAAGTGGTTCAGAAACGCCCGCAGGCGTTTCTGAACCACAGTTCTAATCATCTTTCCGCTGAATATGGCCAAAGCAGCGCGGCGGCCATTTCAAATCGTCCTCTCTCCGGTCACTCCACCGTTACGCTCTTGGCAAGGTTGCGGGGCTTATCCACATCGCAGCCGCGCAGAACGGCCATATAGTAAGCGAACAATTGCAGCGGCACGATGAGCTGCAGCGGCATCAGAATGTCGTCATACTCGTCCAGACGGATGACCTCGGTGGCAACGCCCTCCGGCACCTCCGCGTCCTTGGTGGTGAACAGCAGCACCCGCGCCCCGCGGCTGCGGGTCTCCTTGGCGTTGGAGATGGTCTTTTCGTAGACGTTTTTCTGGGTAGCCAGCGCAATCACCGGCACACCGTCCGTAATCAGGCTGATGGTACCGTGCTTCAGCTCCCCTGCCGCGTAGGCATCCGAGTGCACATAGCTGATCTCCTTCAGCTTCAGGCTGCCCTCCAGCGAGAGGGCGTAGTCGAACCCGCGCCCGATGAAAAAGCAACTCTGGGTGTTCACATAGCGGCTGGCAAGGTACTTGATCTGCTCGCAGTCCGCAAGGCGGGGCTTGATGACCTCTGGCGCGTGGAGCAGCTGGGCGGTGTAATACTTTGTCTTTTCCTCGGTCAGCTGCCCCCGCGCGTAGGCCAGACGCAGGGCAAACAGGTACAGCACGCACAGCTGCACCATATAGGCCTTGGTGGACGCTACCGCGATCTCCGGCCCTGCGTAGGTGTACATGACGTAATCCGCTGCCCGGGCAATGCTGCTGCCCACCACGTTTACAATGGCCAGCACCGGCACGCCCCGGCTCTTGGCCAGCTTGAGGGCGGCCAGCGTATCGCTGGTCTCGCCAGACTGGCTGATGATGATAACCAGATCCTCCGGCTTCAGGATGGGGTCGCGGTAGCGGAACTCGCTGGCGATATCCACCTGTGCGGGCACCCGCGCCAGCGCCTCAATGGCGGTCTTGCCCACCATACCGGCGTGCATGGCCGTGCCGCAGCCCACCAGATGCACCGTGCCGATGCTGCGCAGCTTTTCATCCGTCAATTCCGGGATGCGCAGCTCCGGCAGACCATTCTCCACCCGGGGGCTGACCGTTGCCGTGATGGCGGCGGGCTGCTCGTTGATCTCCTTGAGCATAAAGTGGGGGTAGCCGCCTTTTTCGGCAGCTTCCATGTCCCAGTCTGCGGTCAGCTTTTCGCGCTCCACTGCCTCGCCGAACTCGTTATAGAAGCGGATGCCCTGTGCCGTGCACACGGCCATGTCCCCTTCCTCCAGCACGCTGTAGCTGCGGGTGTACTTGAGCAGCGCCGGGATATCCGACGCCACAAAGTTTTCGCCCTCGCCCCAGCCCACGATGAGCGGGCTTTCCCGCTTGACCGCAAAGATAGTGTCCGGGTAGTCCTTGAACAGCACCGCCAGCGCGTAGCTGCCCCGCACCTTGGCAAGCGCAGCCTGTAAAGCCTGTAAAGGCTCGCCCTGATAGCAGCTGTCGATGAGCTTTACCAGCACCTCAGTATCGGTCTCGCTGGCAAAGGTGTAGCCCTTAGCGATCAGACGCTCCTTCAGCGCGCCGTAGTTTTCAATAATACCGTTGTGCACGATGCTGACCCGGGGCGTGGAGTGCGGGTGGCTGTTCACATCGCTGGGCTCGCCGTGGGTCGCCCAGCGGGTATGACCGATGCCGCAGCTGCTCTGGGGCAGCGCCAGCTCTTCCAGCTTACTGCGCAGGGTGGAAAGCCGCCCCTTGCTTTTGACCACGCGGATACCGTCCCTCTGGGTAAGCGCCACACCGGCAGAATCGTACCCGCGGTACTCCAGCTTTTCCAAACCGTCCAGCAGCACCTGCTGGGCGCTGCGCATGCCAACATAACCTACAATGCCACACATACAAAATACCTCCAGACCGACTGCGGCGCGCCGAAATGCGCTGCTGCACAGTCAGTTTCCTCTATCAAAGTCTATGTTCTTGTATGGCTTTCTTTGCAGGGTTCTGTTTCGGTATTGCTGCCGGTTTTTGCCCTGTTCTGCGGCTGGTATAGCCCTCAGCCGGAGAAACATCCGCCGAATCTTTCGATGATTCCTCTCCTCGTCACCCTCACGGCTGTCACCCGTGTGGCCCGGCGCTTTGCGTCAGCTTGCGGTACACATTCCTTCTTTCAATGTTTTTTGCAATGGCTTTTGGGGTTCAGTGCGTCCCCAGCATTTTATGCAGCTTGGGCTGCCACTTCAGCTTGTACAGCAGCAGTAGATTGCACAGTGCGCGGTCATACAGGGCAAAGGCCACGTTGCCCATGCTCAGTGTGAGCAGGGACATTGCCAGTGCGGTGGTGCGCAGCTCCTGCGAGACGCTGCCCGCCGGTACCAGCACAAGCAGCAGACCGTACATGGCAAGCACCGCCGCGTTGCACAGCAGCAGCTTACACACCAGCTGCAATGCCCGGGGACGGATGCGGTCAAACCGGGGCTTTACCAGCGGGTAATAGCCCAGCAGCACCGTGAAGATCAGGGCGATCTCTTTATCCGGCACAAAGAGCAGCCCCAGCAGGCTGACGGCGGCGTAGGCCGTCCACGCCATGGTGATGCCGCACTCCATGCACACCGTTGCAATGAGAAAGCTGGCCACCGCAGGCGCGATGAACATGGCAATGGGGATGATGGTGCCCAGCAGCATCAGTGCCACGCACAGTGCCGCTGCCATGCCGCAGTAGGCCATAGACCAGCTTTTGCTTTTTCGTTTCTTCATGGGATCTCCCATTTTTCGGTATCGGCGTCCTGCTCCAGCGGGTAGACCGCGTGCTGCAGGCCTAAGATCATGATATTGTTCAGCAGGGTGTCGTTCAGCTTGAGATCCAGCATCTTGTACGCCCGCATCAGGTCGTTGACCGCTGCCAGCGCCTGCCGCCGGGCGTTCTCTATGGCGGCAGCCTGTCCGTTGAGCTCATTGACCACGAACACGTTGTACTGGCCATTGCGGCGGTCGGCTTCAAAGCGCTCGGCCTTGTCCAGCAGATAGAAGATGCGGCCGATGCAGCTGCCGATGTACCGCATACTCTTGCGCTGGTTGGGGTCATCCGTAGCCAGCGTGGAGTACAAAGCGCCGTAGACGTTGCTCATAGGCTCGGCGGCAAGGGCGTAGTTTTTGGCGCTCAGGTTCATCTGCACCACCGCCTGCTCCCGCTCCTGCGCAAACAGCCGCTCCAGTGCCGGGTTCTCCTGCCGTGCTTTGTCGTAGGCGTGGCGCAACAGCAGCTTGTCCACTGCGCGGCGCACACGCTTCGCCGGGCGCAGCTCGCTGTACTTGCGGTCCTGCAAATTATGCCAGCCCATCAGGATCTCCGTCTGCGCTGCCTGCCGGATGCCCAGCGTCTGGCACATCATGCTGCGCCGAAAAAGCGTACCGGGCACCCGCTGCCGTTTGCAGGTAGGCATACGTCCTGCCAGACTGTCGGATAGGATGGCAAACAGTACCCCGTTGGTGCGCAGCAGATGGCAGGCGTAGAAGCCGTAAGACTTATACATCTGCCGCCGCACCCCGCGGAGGTAACGCATATAGGTGTTGTAGTCCCGGATCGTCAGTTCCGGCAGATAGGGCCGCATCCGTCCCTTCATAAGAGCCAGCCATCCTTTCTGTACAGTTTTTGTATCCTGCGGTCAATAAGGTTAGTATAATCCTTTTTATGCGCCAGCGCAACTACCGGATGCAAAAACTGCCGTAATTTGTCATTATGCCGAATTTTGTGAAATCGTTTTCTCTTATAAAAAAACACCCGCAGTCCGTCTCTTTTGTGTAAAAGACAGGCTGCGGGTGTTTGTGCTTGATTTTCCCGGCAAAAGACACACTTTTCCGTGCAATGTCTGCCGGGAGCGTGGTTTAAATGCCCTTACTTCTTTTCAAAATGGGTGCGCTTGCCGTCAAAGCCGGATTTGGGCATGGGCTTTGCCACCTTCTCGGTCTTGGGGGCGTTATAGTACATATACAGCTGGCAGGGGATCATGCCGTTGTACATCTTGCGGCGCTTGTTGGCGCGCTTGCCGTAGTGCAGTTCAAAGTCCATATCGGCGGTAATGGCGTACAGACCGGCGCAGGGGCTGGCTTCCATCTGCTGTCCCAGCGTGCGCGCCAGCTTGGCAGCGCCCTCAATAGTGCCCAGACGCTCACCATACGGAGGGTTCGTCAGCACGATGGCCTCCGACTTTGCGGCAAAGGTGGCAACATCGGCCACCTCAAAGTGGCAGCGGTTTTCCACACCGGCCAGCTTGGCGTTGACGTTGGCCTGTGCCACGGCGGCGGGGTCGATATCGTAGCCGAAGGCCTCAAAGCCCACGTCCAGCTTGGACTCTGCCAGTGCCTTCTGGCGCTGCTCTGCCCACAGGGCAGCGGGCACAAAGCTGTAACGCTCGGCGGCAAAGCGGCGCTTCAGACCCGGGGCGATGTTCATGGCCTTCTGTGCGGCTTCGATCAGCAACGTGCCGCTGCCGCAGAAGGGGTCCTCCACCAGACTGTCGCGGCGCACACGGCCAAGGTCGGCGATGGTAGCCGCCAGCGTCTCACGCAGGGGGGCTTCCATGGCGTTGCGGCGGTAACCGCGCTTGTGCAGACCCTCGCCGGTGGTGTCCAGCATGATCTCGCACACATTTTTGCGCAGCATAAAGCGTACCTTGTACTCCACGCCGCTCTCGGGCAGCACGGTGGTGCGGTGGCCCTTCATCAGGCGCTTGACCACCGCCTTTTTGATGACGCTCTGGCAGGCGGGGATGCTGGTCAGCTGGCTGTTCAGGGAAGAGCCGGTGACCGGGAAAGCAGCGTCCGCAGGCAGAAACTCCTCCCACGGGATGGAATACACGCCATCGAACAGCTCGTCGAAGGTGGTGGCCTTGTAGCGTGCCAGCAGCAGCATCACGCGCTCCACGGTGCGTAGGTTGAGGTTTGCGGCGGCGATCATCTCAGCCCCACCGCAGAAGCTCAGACGGCCATCCTCCACCCGGATGTTCTCTGCGCCGATGCGGGTCAGCTCAAATTTAGCGGTGGATTCGCACCCAAAAAAGCAGGGGGCGATCAGTTCAAATTTTGCGGGCATGGTAGTTCCTTTCTGTTCTGTACCGAAAAAACAGACCTGTCCGACCGGGGACAGGCCTGCCTGTGTTCCTTGTGATCCCAGCTGATACGATGGCTCAGCGGCCACGGCGGCTGCGGGGCGCATAACCGCCGCCACGGCGGTTGTTGGTCTCGTGATCGAGGTCCGCCATTTTTTCCTCGCTCTGGCTCTTGAAGCGGCTCATCATGTCCTCAAAGCTCAGGTTGTCGGAGCGGGCGGGTGCCTTGGGCTGCCACACGCGGGGTGCAGCCTCCCGGGCAGGGCCCCGGCCGCCTTCACGGGGGGCACGGCCGGCGCCGCGCGCACCGCCGGAGCGTCCGCCCTCCTGCCCATTGCGGAAGCCGCCCGGACGAGGGCCTGCGGGGCCGCGTCCTTCCCGGGGCTGACGCGGAGCCGGGGGCAGCAGCCGCTTGATAGACAGCGCGATCTTGCCGTCCGGTGCAATGTTGATGACCTGCACCTTTACTGCATCGCCATCGTGCAGCACTGTGTTGATATCCTGCACGAACTCGTTGGATACCTCGGAAATGTGGACCATGCCGACACGCCCCTCCGGCAGCGCAACAAATGCGCCAAAGGGCTTTACACCGGTCACGCGGCCTTCGAATACGTTCCCTACCTCAATTGCCAAAACTCAATACTCCTTGCTTTCCAAATACTCTCGACCTGCCGCGCGGTCAGTTACCGGTCACATCCACAAAGATGCGCTCATTGGGTGCGGCGTAGTTGTAAGAGTCGCGTGCGACCCATTCGGTGATCTGGTCGGCATCGCCGCTCAGTACGCGCTGCAGTTCCTGATTTTCCGTCTGTTGCTGCGCCACCTGTTCGTTCAGTGTTTCCAGTTCTGCCCGCTTGGAGCTGATGGTGACCTGATTGGAGATATAAGCCGCCAGCATACTCAGCAAAAGCAGCACGAAAAACAGGCGGAACGCCATGGTGACCACCGCATTTTTTCTACGCTTTTTGCGTCCCGTATTCGTCATTGCCTTACGCTCCTGTCTGAACAGCAGACCTTCTGCGTCTGTTCTCTTACTTTGATACGTTTGAATTATACAACAATGCCCGCTGGTTTGGCAAGTTCTTTTTGGATTTTTTTGCGGTTCTTTCCGCGTTCCGGCGTAATTTGCGGGCAGTTTTAGCCGCAGCGCGGCGGCGGCACAGGGGCTGCACCGCAAAACGGTGCAAAATACGGCCGGGCAGGCGCAAAGCAGCGCCTATCCCCCGCCCCAGCGCCCGCAACGGGATGCCCAGCACCCCGGCAACGCAAAGGGCGGCTGCAAAGGCTGCCAACACCATGTACCACCGCAGCACCCCGGCGGCGCTGTACCCGGCGGCGTAGCTCTGGCACACCAGCAGCACCACACCAGAAAGCAGCACGTCCGGCACAAAAGCTGCCCTGCCCCGCACCGGCAAAAACGCCCGCACCGCGCCAAGGGCAGCGCCCAGCACAGCGCAGGCGGCAACTTCCTGCAAAAGCCGGGCGGGCAGCAGCACCTGCACCATCAGCGCAGCAGCCGGTGCCAAAAGCCGCCGGCTGTGCGGGCGGCGGTATACTCCAGCCCATCGAACCGCCCGGTCAGCTTTGCTTCCCCGGCTTCCAGATCCAGTGTCTGCATACTGATCTGCGCGCCGGACAGGTGCAGAATACCCTTGCCGGTCTCCAACGCGGCACTTTCGGCGCTGCAATGCAGCACCCGCTGCACCCCGGTGACGGTCAGCCTGCTGCGGCTCTCCAAGATCAGGTCATGGGGCAGCGGCGGCTTTGCGGCAGCTTTTTCCATAGGCATTCCCCCTCTGCCAGCATTGTATGCGGGCAGGCAGGGCTGTTATTCCGCGATCACCTCGTACATCTCGCGGGCAACGTCTTTCGTGCGGGGCTCCACATCCGAGAGCACCCGCACCTTGATGGGCCGGTTGCCGAAGGTGACCTCGATGATGTCCCCGGCGTTGACGGCCTGACTGGCCTTGGCCACCTTGCCGTTGATGAGGATGCGGCCTGCATCCGCCACCTTCAGGGACTTGCCGGGCTTGAACACGATGCTGCGGGAAGCAGCGATGGTGATGGGCTCGCGGGTACGGGGATTGATGCCCTGACGCTCGGCGCGCTCGCGCACCTCAAAGGTGCCGAAGCCGGAAATGGTGATCTTTTCGCCCTCGGTCATTGCCTTGCCCAGTGCCTCAAAAACAGCGCTGACAGCCTGCTCTGCGCTCTTCTTGCTCATTTCGGTGTTTGCCGCAACCTGTGCGATCAAGTCGGTCTTGGTCATATTATTTGCCTCCATCTGATTTGTCTTAAATTCTCTCGTTCTATCGGAGCAGGTCATTCGACCTGAATACCGCTTTGTTCCTGTTCCAGACACTGCTGTGCAAAGCGCTTGGATGCAAAGGTCAGCGCTTCCTCTGCATCCACCCCTGCAAGCCGGGCGGCGTTCACCGCTGCAAACAGCAGCTGGCCTGCGGCTTCCTGCTTTGCAGTGTCCTCTGCCTTGCCAAAAGCCTGCACGGCGGTCTCCAGCCGGTGCTGCGCTGCGGCTGCATCCTGCTGCCCAAGGCCGTGCCCGGCGGCACGCTTTTGCAGCTTCTGCGCCCGCATGAGCGCGGGCAGCGTAGCGGGCACGGTGGCCAGCTCGTCAGCAAGGGTGGTGCGCCCCTTTTCCTTATTTTTGAGCGCATCCCAGCCATTTATACCGGCGTTTTCCGCTGCGGAGGATGCAAAGATGTTGGGGTGCCGGAACACCAGCTTTTCGCAGACATTGCGGCACACATCCTCAAAGGTAAAGCGTCCCCGCTCTTCCTCTATGGCGGCGTGGAACACCACCTGCATCAGCACGTCTCCCAGCTCCTCCCGGAGCAGCACGGCGTCGTCTGCATCAATGGCTTCCAGCGCTTCGCAGGTCTCTTCCAGAAAATTTTTGCGGATGGAAGCATGGGTCTGCACCTTATCCCACGGACAGCCGTTTTCCGGGTCCCGCAGGATGCGGATCACCTGCAGCAGCTGCTCCGCTGTATAGGGCGGCTGTGGGGTCCAGTCCAGCACACGTTCCATCTCCTTTTGAAAAGATACTGTAAATTGTACCGCAGCTGCTGCGGTTTTTCAAGCAAAAAACCGCAATTTTCCAGCATTTTTCATGGTTTTCTGCGCTTTTCACAAAAACAGGACGGCATCCTGCGGGGGATACCGCCCTGTTGCAGTTTTTTCCTGTTTTCAGCTTACAGCTGTGCGCCGCACTTATTGCAGAACAGCGCATCGTCCGAGACGGGCGCGCCGCACTGCGGGCAGGTCTTGCGGGCAGGCTGGGCGGGCTGTTCCGGGGCAGCTTCTTCCTCCTCCACGGGAGCTTCGTAGTCCACCTCGGCGGCTTCTGCCGGGGTCAGGGTAGCCTTCAGGCGGGTGATCTCCTGCTCGATGGTATCGATCATCTCGATGTATTTATCCACCAGCGGCTGGTTCTCCTCCTTGCCCTTGGCAAGGCTGTACACCAGTGCACCCAGCTGACGCTGTGCCTTGAGCAGCTTGCCCTGTTCGTTGACCAGCAGCGCCTGCGTCTTGCCCTTTTCAGCCAGATCCATGGCAGCGTTCTTGCCCTTTTCGGCATATTCCAAACCCATTGCTTTGATCTTGTTAAAATCCATAAAAGACACCTCTCTTATTCTGGCAGTATATTCTCTGCAGATGGCGGCGCATCCTGCGCCATACCGGAGTCGTATCCTCATTATAGCGCAGCGTTATGGCAATTGCAACGAATGCACCGCAATTTTTACAGTTTGGTGCTGGTTTGGAAACAAATTTTACGCATTTTTCACCGGTTAGGTGCGGCTGCCGTAGAACTCGCACAGCATACTGTCGGCGGGCAGCAGCTCCAGCGGCAGCGGGTCCACCTGCTCAAAGCGGCGGGCGGTCTCGTCCCATAGCTCGGCGTTGTGGCCTTCCAGCGTGAACTGACGGCGCACCTCGCCCAGCAGCCGGGAGATCAGTCCCAGCTCGTAGGTAAAGGAAGTGTCCAGCAAAAAGTCTGCGGTGGTCTTGAAGCCCTTGATATACCGCGTTTCGCCGTCCAGCACCCTGTCCCACATGGAAAGGGTCTTGGCGGGGCTGCGGCCGCGGGCTGCGGCGTCCCGCAGGGTGCGGCGGCACAGGCGGATATCCTGCGTATTGATGACCCGGCGCCCGTCGATGCAGTATTCCTCCCGCAGACCGGCGTAGATGCGGTAGATCTGGTCGTCCGGCACAAGGCCGGTCAGCTCCGGGTTCAGAGCATGGATGCCCTCAACGATGCACACACCGCCCTGCAGATCGATGGGCTCCACCTCGGCAGAGCGCTGCTCGGTGGCAAAATCGTAAATGGGCAGCTCGGTCTTGCCGGTCTCGCTGAGCTGGCGCAGGCACTGCTTGATGAGAGGCAGATCCAGCGTTTCAAGGTTTTCGTAGTCCAGCGTGCCGTCCGGCATTTTGGGGTAGTAGGCAGCGCCTTTAAAAAAGTTGTCCAGACTGACCACCTGTGCCGGGGTGCCCTGCTGCACCAGCGCCTTTGCCAGACAGTGGGCGCTGGTGGTCTTGCCGCTGGCCGAAGGGCCGGTCAGCATAACGATCTTTGCCCCGGAGCCGCGCACCTTCTGGGCGGCATACTGCACCCGCCGGGCGTAGCTGTTCTCGCTCAGCTGTGCCAGCGCCTGCGGGCTGCGGGCTGCTACGTTATAAAGATCTATTTCAACCAGTCGTTTCGGTACCCAGATCGTGATCATAAAACTCAGCCACTCCTTTTTTCCGTTCCAGTACCTCCGCAAAGCGCTGGATATACTCGTTCGGATACTTAAAATTGAAGATGCGCTGCATCCGTTTGCCCCCATCGGCCACCAGTTTGGTGCTGCCGCCTGCACCCGCCGAGAGGATGGTCTGGACTTCCTCCATGATATAGATATTATAGTAACCTTCGTGACCCGGCTTGCACCAGCCCACGTTTTCCAGATTCTGCAGCGTATTCTTCTGCCGGTAGAGGTAATAGGGGCGGTAGCCCGCTTCGGCCAGCAAATGGCATTTTTCCAGCATAGCGGCTACGTCTGCGTAGTCGTTCTCCTTCTGGTCCTCAATGACGATGCGGGACGCCCGCTTGAGGGTAAGGGTGTGGACGGTGATATTCTCCGGCTGCAAGGCAATGGCCTGCCGCAGGCTGTGCTCAAAGCCCTCCACCGTATCCCCGGGCAGACCGGCAATGAGGTCCATGTTGATGTCCTCGTGCCCGGCGCGGCGGGCATCGGCATAGCAATCCAGAATGTCCTGTGCCGAGTGCTTGCGGCCAATGTTTGCCAGCACCGCGTCCGAGAAGGTCTGGGGGTTGATGGAGATACGGGTAGCGCCGTATTCCTTGATGACCGCCAGCTTTTCAGCATCGGTGCAGTCCGGGCGGCCAGCTTCTACGGTATATTCTACGACCTTGCTCAGGTCAAAATTCTCCCGCACGGTGCCCATGAGCTGCCGCAGCTGGGCGGCGGAAAGGCTGGTGGGCGTACCGCCGCCAATGTAGATGCTGCACAAGGTCAGCCCTGCACGCTCGGCCTGCACCCGGATCTCTGCAACCTCTTTGCACAGGCAGTCCACATAAGGCTGCACCAGCTTGCGGTCGCGGTCCAGATTGCAGCTGACAAAGCTGCAATAGCTGCACCGGGAGGGGCAGAACGGGATGCCGATATACAAACTGTACGTCTTGGGCGCGCTGCCCAGCTGCAAGATTGGCTCCTGCAAGTCGGCAATTTCCTTCGCCATTTCGTATTTTTGCTCCGAGCAATCGAACCGCTGCAAAAAGAAGCGGTCGATCTGTTCTGCGCTCCACCCGGCGGCGCGCTTATCGTGGATAAGCCGCACCGGGCGCACACCGGTCATTTTGCCCCATGGCGGGCGGATGCCCGTCCACTGGCGCAGCAGGTCATAGGTCAGGCTGGCAAGGGCAAACTCCGGCGTTTCGCCGCCCTGCTCCACCGGCAGCGGCAGCGGGGCTTCCAGCGTTTTGCTCTTTTCTCCCTGCCGCACCAGCACCCGCAGACCGGTATCGGTCTTTTCAGCCCACAGACAGTCCTCGGCAGGCTCCGGCGGGGTCAGGGTCAGGGGTGCCATGGGGTAAAACAGGCGGGCAAGATGCTCCACCTCGTACCCGGAGGGCAGCCCAGTGATATAGATCTTCATGTCGTTCTCTCTTTAAAAAATGTCGTTGCCGCCGCGCAGGGCGCTGCGGATATAGTAGTTGTTGTCCAGCTCCGCGCCAAAGGTGGAAAACTCGCCGTGGCCGGGCAGCACCTGTGTTTCGCGGGGGATGGGCAGCTGTGCCAGCTTGCGCAGGCTGTCTGCCATCTGTGCGCTGCTGCCGCCCTCAAGGTCGGTGCGGCCGATGCTGCCTGCAAACAGCGTATCGCCGCAGAACAGATGCTCACCGCACAGCAGCACCACGCTGCCGGGGGTGTGGCCGGGGGTGTGCCACGCGGTAAAACGCAGCTCGTCCACCGCGATCTGCTCCCCTTCCGTGTAGCCGCAGTCCGCAGCGGAAAGCGGGTACATCCTGTCCCCGGCAAGGTCTGCTTTTTCACAATAGAGGGCGGCGTTCCACTCCGCCTTCAGGGCGGCGGCGCTGCCCACATGGTCGTAGTGACCGTGGGTGCACAGGATGGTGGTAAGGGTGGCGTTGTGCTGCTTTAAAATTTCATCGTAGCTGTGCACCTCTGCCGCCGGGTCGATGACCACGGCATGGCCTGCATCGGAGATGAGCAGAAAGGTGTTGGTATACAGCGGCGGTGCCGCAGGAATGTGAAAACCTTGCATGGTTACTCCTTCTTTTTCCACTCGTCGGTATCAATGATGATGGTGCAGGGGCCCTCGTTCACCAGCGACACCTGCATATGCGCGCCGAACTCGCCGTGCTGCACGTCCTTCAGGCCGTGCTTCGCCATCTCGGCAAGGAACAGCTCGTAGGCATCCACCGAGAGCGGCGGCTTTGCAGCCTTGATAAAGCTGGGACGGTAGCCCTTTCTGGTATCGCCGTAAAGGGTGAACTGGCTGACCACCAGCGCGGAATAGCCCAGATCCCGGGCGCTCAGGTTCAGCTTGCCCTCGGCATCCGGGAAAATGCGCAGACCCGCGCATTTATCGGCAAGTTTGGGCACGATGTCCAGCGTGTCGGTGTCCCTGACCCCCAGCAGGATCATGATGCCCGGCCCAATGGCGCGGGGCTCGCCGCCTTCCACCCGCACACTGGCGGAGGATACGGCCTGAATGACTGCTCGCATTGCGTTAACTCCTTGTCACCTTGAGCACGTCCCGCACCTTGGAAAGGCGCGCCACCACACGGTTGAGGTGCTCGGTATTGTTGATGCCGATGGTCAGGCTGACCACGGCGCAGTTGTTTTCTACCTGACGGGCGTTCATGGCATAGATGGGCACCCGGATATCGGCCAGTGCGCTGAGCACATCCTGCAGCAGCTCGTTGCGGTTCAGGGCAATGATCTCCAGCCCGGCCTTGTAGCTGTCCTTGACGCTGTCTGCCCAGTAGGCCTTGACCCAGCGGGGGGCATTGGAGGGGTCCTTCATGCTGGCAACGGCGTTGGCGCAGGTCTGCTTGTGGATGGAAACGCCGAAGCCCCGGGTGATAAAGCCCACGATGGGGTCGCCGGGCAGCGGGCTGCAGCACTTGGCAAATTTGATGGGGGTGTTATCAAAGCCCTCCACCACCACGCCGTCGGTGGCGTGCACACGGCTCAGGTCTACCTTGGGCAGATCCTCCACCGACTTATTTTCCTCGGCTTCGGCAGCCTTGAGCTTCTGCCACTCTTCCTTGAGCTTGGGCAGGCAGTTGGCAATGGTCATGCCGCCGTAGCCGATGGCGGCGTACAGCTCCTCGGCGTTGTTCTGGCGCATCCGGCGGGAGCAGCCGTCGATAAAGGCATCCAGCTGGTCGTCCGGGATGAGGATCATCTCCCGGCGCAGTTCCTTGGACAAGGCGTCCCGTCCCTGCTGGATATTCTCCTCCCGGCGCATCTTCTTGAACCAGTTGCGGATCTTGCTCTTGGCTTCGCTGGTGCGCACGATCTTGAGCCAGTCGCGGCTGGGGCCTTTATCTGCCGGGCCCAGCAGCACCTCAATGATCTCGCCGGTAGACACCACATGGTCGATGGGCACCATACGGTTATTCACCTTGCAGCCCACCATGCGGTTGCCCACCGCCGAATGGATGGCGTAGGCAAAGTCGATGCAGGTAGCACCGGTGGGCAGGTTGATGACATCGCCCTTGGGGGTAAAGGCGAACACCTCCTCCGGCAGCAGGTCGCTCTTCAGATCGTGGAGTAGGTTGCCGGAATCCTCGCTCAGGCGCTGGTTTTCCAGCAGCTGACTGACCCACGCCAGACGGTCGTCCAGCTTATCGTGGCCTTCGCGGCCTTCCTTGTATTTCCAGTGGGCGGCAACGCCGTACTCGGCCTGCTCGTCCATTTTGCGGGTGCGGATCTGCACCTCAAAGGGGATGCCCTCGTGCCCGATGACGGTGGTGTGCAGGCTCTGGTAGCCGTTGGGCTTGGGGGTGGAGATATAATCCTTAAAGCGGTTGGGCAGCGGGTGGTACATATCGTGGATGAGACCAAGAGTGCTGTAACACTCGGCCAGAGAATCCAGAATGACCCGGACCGCATAGATATCGTAGATCTCGTCAAAGGACTTGTTCTGCATGATGGTCTTGCGGTAGATGCCGTAAATGCTCTTGACCCGGCGCTTGATGGTGGCACCCTCGATGCCGCTTTCCACCAGACGGCGCTCGATGACGCCGGACACCTTGATCAAAAACTCCTCACCGGAGCGCTCGCTGAGCATTCGGCTGATCTCGGAGTAGCCCACAGGGTCCAGATAATGCAGGCTGCGATCCTCCAGCTCCTCCTTGACGTTCAGGATGCCAAGGCGGTTGGCGATGGGGGCATACACCTCCATGGTTTCGCGAGCCTTATCGCGGCGCTTCTGCTCCGGCCATGCATCGCCGGTGCGCATATTATGCAGCCGGTCGCACAGCTTGATGATCATCACACGCACGTCCCGGCTCATAGCCAGCAGCATCTTGCGCAGGTTCTCGGCCTGCAGTTCCTCAATATTGGAGAACTGGATCTTGGTCAGCTTGGTCACGCCGTCCACCAGCAGTGCCACTTCCTCGCCAAAGGCGGCTTTCAGGTCGTCCAGCGTGGTGGGGGTATCCTCCACTACGTCATGCAGCAGGGCGGCGGCAATGCTCTCGGAGTCCATGCCCAGATCCAACACCAGCCGGGCGACTGCCAGCGGGTGGCAGATATAGGGCTCACCGCTGCGGCGGCACACGCCGTTATGGGCGTTATTTGCCAGCTCATAAGCCTTTTGGATCATCTCCATATTGTAGGCCTTGCCGCTGGCCTGAATGGCCTCGCACAGCTTTTCCCATGTTACGATCTCCGGGCGCACCTCAGAGGGCAGCGCCCCCTCCGGTGCGTCTGCCAGCAGTGCCGTAGCAGCTACGGTGGCGGTCTCCTGCACCGGCTGGTGCAGATGGGTCTTGGCAGAGTAGCCGTCCTCGTCCCGTACCGGAGCCGGGACCGGGGCGGTATTTTTCTTTCCCTCAGGCATTTATAGTTCCTCCAGACATTTCAGGATGGGGGCATCGCCAAGGTTCTTTTTGCCTGCTGTCGGCACCAGCTCCCAGAACTTTGCCCCGCCTTTTTCCGCTGCGGTGATCAGCCCCACCTGTTCCAAGGCGGCAACTGCCACCAGCGTTTTGCCGGTCTGCTCCTCGCCCAGCTTTGCGCACAGGGGCTGCAGATCCTCGGCGTGCCAGCGGCGGGACTGCAATTCCCGGTACACGGCAATGATATCCGTGCGTGCGGGGGCGATCTGTTTCTTTTGTTCATCGGTCAGGGGGGTGCCCCGGCGCAGTGCCTGCACCAGTGCAGCCTGCCGCGCCAGCTCTGCGCCCAGCCCTGCCGGGTGCAGGTCGATGATGCGGCCGGAAAGCTGCGCGCCCCGGGCGGACTCGTAGACCGAAAGGTTCAGCGCTGCGTCCACCACATCGCCCAGCGCGTAGGGCAGCTGCTCGGCGGGCATCCCGAACCAGACAGCGTACAGGCAGCTATTGCCCTGCCGCAGCCGCAGGCGGCTGTGCCGCCCCTCCGATACCGGGTATACGCCGTCCACCACGGCGCTTTGCAGCAGGAACACCGGGGTGGGGTTCTCCGCCCCGTAGGGTGCCAGCTGGTCCAGATGCCGCACGCATTCCACCGTGATACGGTCCAGATGGATGGTCACGTCACAGGTAAGGGGCGGAGTGTGCAGCACCGGGCACTCCCGGGCCGCCCACTCGTTCAAGCGGCGGCGCAATTCGGGCAAATTTTCTTCCCGGACGGAAAGTCCCGCCGCCATGGCATGACCGCCGTAACGCACCAGAAGGTCGGCACAGGAGCCGATGCAGGCGTGCAGGTTAAAACCCTGCACGCTGCGCCCGCTGCCCTTGCCCTCGCCATGCTCGTCAATGGTGACCACGATGACCGGGCGTCCGGTGCGCTCCACCAGCCGGGACGCCACAATGCCGATGACGCCGGGATGCCAGTCCCGTCCCCACAGCAGCATGATGCGGTCATCCAGCCGCTCGGGCTGCTGTTCCAGCAATTCCTCGGCAGCTTTGAAGATCTGCTGCTCGGTCTCCTGCCGGTGGGCGTTGATCTCATTGAGTTTATGCGCCAGCTCCTCGGCTCTGTCCGGGTCCTCGCAGAGCACCAGCTGCAAAGCGGTGACTGCGTTATCCATGCGGCCTGCCGCATTGATGCGGGGCGCGATGGCGTAGCTGATATTCTCGGCGGTGATGGGCTTGCCCGCAAGGCCGACTTCCTCTAAAAGTGCCCCAAAGCCGGGGCGGTCGGTCTGTTGCAGCTGCCGCAGCCCGGCCTTGACAAGGGTGCGGTTCTCCCCCACCAGCGGCATCACGTCCGCCACAGTGCCCACGGCGGCAAGGTCGCCGCAGTAATCCAGCATTTCCTCCGGCGGACAGCCGTCCAGCGCAGCACAAAGTTTGAACGCCACGCCTGCGCCGCACAGACCCTTGAAGGGGCTGTGGTCGTCCTCCCGGCGGGGATCCACCACGGCCACGGCCTTGGGCAAAGTCTCCGGCGGCAGATGGTGGTCGGTAATGATCAGATCCATGCCCAGCGAAGCCGCAAAGTCGGCTTCTTCCACGGCAGAGATGCCGTTATCCACCGTCACGATGAGCGTGCAGCCTTTGTTGTGCATGGACTGAATGGCGTTTTTGGACAGGCCGTAGCCGTCCCCCTCGCGGCTGGGCAGCATACACTTGACGGTCGCACCCATGCCCTTGAGGTGCTGGTACAGCAGGGCGGTGGCGGTCACGCCGTCCACATCATAATCGCCAAAAACCGCGATGGTCTCGCTGTTATCAATGGCCTGCCAGATGCGCTGACAGGCAGCGTCCATGTCGGTCAGCAGGGCGGGGTCGGAAAGTTCCTCCTCCCCTGCCAGCAAGGTAAGCGCTTCGGCGGGGTCGGTGATGCCCCGGGCGGCAAGAATGCCCGCCAGCAGGGCGTTTTCCTTTTGCTGCGCAGCCAGCACGGCCTTATATTTTTCGTCTGACCACGGCGCTTCGTCCATGGCCTGCTCTTCCAGCTGTGCTGCTGCCTGCTCCGCAATGGCGGCGGTCAGCTCCCGCACAGCGGTGCGGTCCAGCGGTTTTTGTTCCCAAGCGCGGTAGGTCATTCAAATTCCCTCCCGGTCAGGCCGTCGTTGGCCAGCATTCCCTGCAAAGCGGCGATCTCGGAAGAAATATCCATGGCTACGTCCGAAAGCAGATTGTTGTACAGGTTCTCATACGCCTGATTCAAGGTATGCAGGATGCCTGCGATGTCCCGGCGGATGGTCTCGGCGTTTTCGCCCTGCTGCCCCTGCACGTCGTTATAGGTGTGCAGCAGCTTGAGGGTGGTGGGGATATAATATTCCGCAAAACGGCGGGTCTTGGGCTGACTTTCCGGGTGTGCCTCCAGCCAGTCGCAGATGGCGGTAGTGGTCTTGTGCATGGCCGCCAGTTCCTCCCGCGCCTGTGCGTCCTGCATGAGCTGCTGCTCTTTTTCCAGCACGGCAGCAAAGCGGCGGGCGGTATCGAGATTGAGCGGAGCATCGCCGGTTTCTTCATTTTCCGGCTGCGGCTGCGCAGCGGCTGCGGCGGCTTTTTCCTTGGCGGCGCGGTAGTCCTCTGCCGTCAGGTAGAGCGTTTCCGTCTCATCGTCCAGCCATGCGTTCAGCCAGCCCTTATGGATGTAGCTGCGCAGCCTTTTCAGCGCTTTTTTCTTGGTCTGGTGGGTCAGGTCGGCCAGCATCGAAACAGGCAGGCCCTTATGGTAGTCCACGCTGTCGGCGTAGTCGGCAAACTGGCCCATCTGTCTGCCCGCCTTCATCCGGGCTGCACCACAGGCCGTCATCCAGCCAAAGCCCGCCGTGGCAAGGCCCAGCACGCTGCTGACGATGCCCAGCACGTTGTAGGCGGTGTTCATAACGTAGTCCGTGCCTGTCATCAGGATGCCGCCGCCCTCAGTAGCCGACACCACAACGTCACCCAAAGCAGCCGGCGAAATAGTGCCCAGCCCGATGAGGCAGCCCAGCGTCCCCAGCCCGAAGATCACCGCAAAGGTGATGCCCACAGCCAGCAGGGTGCAGCCTGCGCTATGGCGTTTTTGGGCGCTGATACGGATACTTTCCACCGGGGTCGGCTCCGGCTTTGCAAAGATCTGCCGGAACCAGCCTGGCATCCCGGCGGGGTCGGCATCCGCAGCACCTTCGCGGAAAGGCTGCTTTGCATCCCCATAGGGATAACCTCTGCGCCCCTGCCGGAAGGCCTTTGCGGCCTCCCCGATGCCGTAGTTGGCTGCATGGACGGCGGCCTTGCCCACATCCCACGCCCGGTCGCCGATGTCCATGCCCCTGCCCTCAAAGCCGTGGGCAAAGGCATCGGTCATGGTGTCGCCAAAGGCGCGCAGCTGGTCTTCCAGCTCCTGCTGTACCTGTCGGCCTTCGTTATTTCGGTTATCGTTTTCACGATCGTACATCAAAATTTTCTCACCCTTCTGCCGGTGCATACCGGCTGATGATGGCGCGGGCCACCCGCAGGCCATCTACGGCGGCGCTCATAATGCCGCCCGCATATCCCGCACCCTCGCCGCAGGGGTAAAGCCCTGCCAGCTGGGTACACACAAAGTCCTCTTCCCGCTTGAGCCGTACCGGGCTGCTGGTGCGGGTCTCAAGGCCGGTCAGGATGGCGTCCGGCGCGGTGTAGCCCGCGATCTTGCGCTCATAGGCGCGCAGACCCGCCCGCAGGGTGTCCGCCAATTCCCCGGGCAGCAGTGCGCCCAGGTCTGCGGCAGTCACGCCGCGGTCGTAGGTGGGCTGCACGCTGCCGATGCGCAGCTGCCCACGCCCTTCCAGAAAGCTTTGCACATTCTCTGCCGGGGCGGCGTAAGCCCCGGCGGCACGACCGGCGGCGTAGGCTTTTGCTTCCAGCTCCCGCTGAAAAGCGATGGCGCGGCGGGGGTCGTTTGCAAAATCTGCCCCGCCTACGCTGACCACCACCGCCGCATTGGCGTTTTTGCCGCTGCGGGCGTGGTAGCTCATGCCGTTGGTCACAACACGCTCTTCCTCACTGGCCGAAGCCACTACCTGACCGCCGGGGCACATACAGAAGGTGTACACGCACCTCTCGCCAACGTGCTGGGAGAGCTGGTATTCGCCCCGGGGCAGTGCCGGATGCCCGGCAGCCTCGTGGTACAGGCTTTTTTCGATCTCGCTTTGCAGGTGCTCGGCGCGGAAGCCCACACTGAAGGGCTTGCATTCCAGCACAAGGCCGCTGTCCATCAGCATGCTGAAGGTATCCCGTGCCGAGTGCCCCACCGCAAACACCAGCGCCTCGCAGGCAAAGCTGCCATTTGTAGTAGTGATGCCCACAAGCTGACCGTTTTTGCGTTCCAGCCCGGTGAGCGCGGTGTTGAAGTGCACCTCGCCGCCCAGAGACTCGATCTCTTTGCGGATGGAGGTAATGACACCGCGCAGCAGGTCGGTGCCCACATGGGGCTTTTGCTTCCACGCGATCTCTGCCGGAGCACCGTGCTGCAAAAACACCTCGGTGACAAAATCACACAGTTCATCCCCGATGCGGGTGGTCAGCTTGCCATCCGAAAAAGTGCCCGCGCCGCCCTCGCCGAACTGGATGTTGGCGTTGGGGTCCAGCTGACCGGTGGCGGAAAAGTGCTCCACCGCCTGCACACGGGCATCCAGACCCGCGTGCAGGGTAAAGTCTGCGCGGCGGTGCAGGGCGGCGTCCGGACAGCGGGCCGCAAATGCGGCCTCTTCCCCGGGCTGCTTGAGGGTGACCGCCACGGTATACACCAGCTTGGGCTGGCCATGGCGGGCATCCACCGAAAGCTTTGCCACGCCAGTGTGTTCTACCTTGCTGCGGGGCACCCGCAGGGTGTGCAGTGCCTTTTCAAATGCCTGCGGCTCTGCGGCAGAGAGGGGCAGACGGATGTTGCGAACCAGAATCATTTGTTGTGTTTTCCTTTAAATTTAGTTGCTTTCAATGCGGCATTGCAGCACATAGCTGCCCAGTGCAAAGATCTTGCCGTTGGAGGGCACATACAGCCGGCAGGCAATGTTCTGCTGACCGGTAGCCACGGCAAAGTCCTCGGCATCGATCTCAATGACCACCTGCTCGGGGGTCAAAGTCTCCATAGCGCCCTTGGGGCCGCAGAGGATCACGTTCATCAGCCGCTCGGTCTCCACCGTCAGCTGATAGGTGGCGGGCAGGTTGACCACCTGCACACAGCTGGAGGGCAGGTTCATGGTCTTGGTCTCCAGCCCGGAGCAGTCAAAGCTGACCGTGATCGTGGAGATATTGTCCAGCAGATAGATATCTGTCGGCAGCTCAATGGGCATCTCGTACACCTTGTTCAGGCTGAAGGTGGAAAGGTCGATGGTGCCGATGGACAAGGTGGACAGGGCATCGATCTTTTCCGCCGGGCCCGCTACCTTGAGCTGCTTGCAGCTGAGGGCATAGCTCAGCACCGAGTTATCGAACCCGCGCGGCGCGTTGATAAAGTTTACCTTCACCGGCAGGGTCGCCGTCTTGTACACTTGCAGCGTCACGTCCACGTTGCTCTCTTCCAGTGTGGTGTACTGGAACTTGACCTCCTTGCCGCCGCTGGTGTAGAAGCGCAGGGGGGTGTCCAGCGTGACCGACTCGGTCAGCTCGCTGTCATAGGATGCCTCGGCAGTGCAGGTAGCCACCTTGCTCAGCTCGCTGCTGGGGCCGGACAGGGTAACAGTCTCCTTAGAGACCTCGGTACTGTAAAGGATATAGCCGTCTGCAACGCGCAGATAGTTGGTGGTAGCGGTAACGGGCAGGGTCTTTTCCTCCACCACGTCAAACACCACGTCCACCGTGTTGTCGCTGCCCTCCATGGTCACGGTCACGCCGTTGAGCAGGCCGTTTGCACCGCGCACCAGCAGCCGCAGGGTCTTTTCGCCGCTGTCGCGCACGCTGGACCAGTCCGGGTAGACCACAAAATCCGACGCGCTGAGCCCGCCGATGGTGTAGCCATCGCCGGAGAGCTTCAGGTTCACGGTCTTATCCTCGGCGCTGACGATGCTCAGGCCCCGGGAAGTATAGGCAGCGGAATCGTAGGTGTAATCCACCGGCACATTATAGATGGTGTTGGTGGTGCCGGGCTGAACGATGATGGTGACCACCATCCATGCAACGATGGCACCCAGCACGGACAGTGCCAGCCGGATGCGGCGGTCATCCAGAAGATTCTTTTTTTTGCGGACGGCAGGCTTTGCGCCGTTCGGCTTATTCGGCTGGTTGCTCATTGCTGCTCGTCCTCCCCCTTCTGGCTGATCCAGTTCCACAGCTTTTTCGCCTGTTCCACCCAGCTGTCGGCGGTGTTCTTTTCCACCGTAGACTCCTTGGGGATCATCTCATCAATGAGCCGGGTATACAGGCTCTGGCGGTCAAAATGACGGATCAGCACACCATTTTTGGCCATGGAGATGATGCCGGTCTCCTCGCTGACCACGATGGCAATGGCATCGGAGTTTTCCGCAATGCCAAGGCAGGCGCGGTGGCGGGTGCCCATATCCTTGCCCAGATCCAGATTGTTGGAAAGGGGCAGCACGCAGCCCGCCGCCTTGATGCGGCCGTTTTCGATGATGGCAGCACCGTCATGCAGCGGAGTGCCCTCGTAGAAGATGGTGCCCAGCACCTCCAGATTGACCGCGCTATTCACCGGGGTGCCGGTGCGCACGATCTCGGAAAGGTTGGTGTGGCGTTCCAGCACGATGAGTGCGCCGGTCTTGGTCTCGGAAAAGCGCTCGGCGGCATCGCAGATGGCAATGATGGCGCTGCGCCATGCGCCCTTGAGACTGGGGTCGTTGTAGCGTCCCTTTACGTTGAACAGCTTGGAAGCCCATTGGTCGGTCTGACCCATGCGCTCCAGTGCGCGACGGATCTCGGGCTGGAACAGCACCACAAGGGTAAGCAGACCGACTTGCAGCAGCGAGTTGAGCAGCCAGGTAACGGTGCGCATATTCAGGGTGTTGGCTACCAGATACACGACCATGACCAGCAGCGCACCCTTGGCCAGCTGCCCGGCGCGGGTGCGGTTGATGATGCCCAGCAGCTGGTAGATCAGGAACGCGATGATGATGATATCCAGCAGATCAACGATCTTGAAGGTCTGAAAATTGGCGATGATCGCATTCAGTGTCATGCGTGTGTGCCCCCTTACACCGCTTCGATCAGGGCGACTGCGTGGGCAGCAATGCCCAGCCCCTCGCCGGTAAAGCCTAAATGCTCCTCCGTAGTAGCTTTTACACTTACCGCCTCCACCGGCAGGCCGAAGGCCGCCGCCAGATTGGCACGCATGGCCGGGATATGGGGTGCAAGCTTGGGACGCTGGCACAGCAGGGTGGCGTCGATGTTCTCAATGCGCCAACCGTGCTCCTTGAGGATCTGCGCCACGCGGCAGGCCAGCTTCAGGCTGTCAGCACCGGCATACTCCGGATCATTGTCCGGGAAATGCTGGCCGATATCCCCCAGCGCCGCTGCGCCCAGCACGGCATCCATCACCGCATGGGTCAGCACGTCTGCATCCGAATGCCCCAGCAGGCCTTTTTCAAAGGGGATCTCCACCCCGCCAAGGATCAGCTTGCGCTGCTCTACCAAACGATGTACATCATAGCCGTGTCCAATACGCATTTCCGTTTCCTTCCTCTGTGCCGGGCAGGGCAGATCCTCCCGGGTGGTGATCTTCAGGTTTGCATAGTCGCCCTGCGTCAGCTGCACCGGGCGTCCGGTCAGCTCAAACAGGCTGCAATCATCGGTAACAAGGCGGGCGCGGGTCTCGTCCAGTTCTTCCAGCGCTGCAAGGTACGCTGCACGGTCAAAACACTGGGGGGTCTGCACCGCATACAGGGTACTGCGGTCCGGGGTGGCGCATACCGCGCAGTCCGGGGGCACGGTTTTGCCATCGCCCCGGGCAGCGGTCTTGATGGTATCCTTCACCGGCACCGCCGGGGCTGCTGCACCGCACCGGGCGGCAGCTTCCAGCGCTGCTGTAATGACCGACGCACTCACAAAGGGGCGGGCGGCATCGTGCACCGCCACCAGCTCTCCGTGCGCAGCCAGCACGCCGTTTTTTGCGCTCTCGGCGCGGGTAGCCCCGCCCGCTACGATCTGCACAGGCTTCGGGCAGTCCGCCGCCTGCTGCGCCACAAACTCCCGATTTTTGCCCGCCACCAGCACAAGCTCGGTGATCTGCGGACACTGGGCAAAGGCGCGAATACTGCGGTGCAGCACCGTTTCGCCTCCCAGATCAAAGCTGAGCTTATCAAAACCCATGCGGGTCGAGCTGCCCGCCGCCACCAGTACTGCCGATACAGTTTTTTCCATCTCTTCCACCTACCCTGCCGCTGTGCCGCGCTGCACGCCCACAGCTGCTTATAATAAACCATGTTTTATTATAGCGTATCACAGCGCAAACTTCAACCGATTTTACACAGCAAAAGTGCATCTGTGCTGCATATTTCCTCTTAAGCCTTCACCCCTTGGGGGGAAGGTGGCGCGCAGCGCCGGATGAGGGGTCATTTCCCAAAAACTGCCTGTTTGCCCGCACCCTCATCCGTCTGCTCACTACGTTCGCAGCCACCTTCCCCAAGGGGACGGCTTTTCGTGGTGGCGGTAAACTTTGCAGCACCTCCATAAGGATTTTGCTCCGGTCAACTGTCTGCTGAACGCAAAAAAGGGCTGCTGCACAAAACGTGCAGCAGCCCCGCAGATGCTTTGGGATAGTTTTACTTCAGGATGGGCTCAATGGCGGCAGCCAGAGCGTCCTTCTGTGCCTGCGCTTCAGCCAGATCCTTGCCCAGCGTGGTGAAGTAGGTCTTGATCTTCGGCTCAGTGCCGGAGGGACGCACCACCACGGTAGCGCCGTTTTCCAGCGTGTAGATCAGCACGTTGGCAGCGGGCAAGCCGGTCTCTTCCGGCTTCTTGTAGTCGGTCACCTTGACCACCTTATGGCCAGCCAGCTCCACAGGGGGCTGGTCACGCAGCTTCTGCATGATGGAGGCCATCTTCTCCATGCCGGTCAGGCCGGGGAACTCGAAGCTGTCCACCTTGTTCAGGTAGCGGCCGTACTGAGCGTAGATCTCTTCCAGACGCTGCTTGATGGAGGAACCGATGCTGCGGTAGTAAGCAGCCATCTCGCAGATGAGCATGGAGCCGATGACGGCGTCCTTATCGCGGACGTAGGGGCCAGCCAGATAGCCGTAGCTCTCCTCAAAGCCGAAGATGAAGCGGTCGACCTCACCGGCAGCCTCGAGGTTTGCAATCTGATCGCCGATCCACTTGAAGCCGGTCAGCACATTGCGCATCTCCACGCCGTAGTGCTTTGCCACAGCGTCTGCCAGCGGGGTGGACACGATGGACTTGACTGCCACGGGGTTCTTGGGCATAGTGCCCTTCTCAATGCGGCCAGCGCAGATGTAGTCCAGCAGCAGAACGCCCATCTCGTTGCCGGACACCAGCTCATAGCTGCCGTCCGGGCACTTCATGGCAATGCCCACGCGGTCGGCATCGGGGTCGGTAGCCAGCATCAGGTCGGCACCGGTCTTGGTGGCCAGCTCCAGACCCAGCTTCAGTGCCTCGAAGATCTCGGGGTTGGGGTAGGAGCAGGTGGTGAAGTAGCCGTTGGGGTACTCCTGCTCGGGCACGATGGTGATATCGGTGATGCCCATATCATTGAGCACATGGGTCACGGGCACAAGGCCGGAGCCGTTCAGCGGGCTGTACACCAGCTTCAGACCGGCAGTCTTGCACAGACCCGGGCGCACCTGACGTGCTTCAATGGCATCGTACAGAGCCTTTTTGCAGTCATCGCCCACAAAGCGGATCATGCCGTTCTCCACGCCCTCGGCGAAGGAGATGTACTTTGCGCCGGTGAGCACATCGGTCTTCTGGATCTCGTCGTAGACGATGGCGGCGGCGTCATCGGTCATCTGGCAGCCGTCCGGGCCGTAGGCCTTGTAGCCGTTGTACTTGGCCGGGTTGTGGGAGGCGGTGACCATGATACCGGCGTTGCAGTTATAGTAACGGGTAGCAAAACTCAGGGCAGGCACAGGCATCAGGGCATCATAGATGCGCACTTTGATGCCGTTGGCTGCCAGAACGCCTGCGGCGGTCTTGGCAAAGACATCGCTCTTCAGGCGGCTGTCGTAGCTGATCGCCACGGTCTGGGTACCGCCCTGGGTCAGCACCCAGTTTGCCAGACCCTGCGTTGCCTGACGGACAACGTAGATGTTCATGCGGTTGGTACCGGCACCCAGCACGCCGCGCAGACCTGCGGTACCAAACTTCAGCGCCACAGCAAAGCGATCCTTGATCTCATCGTCATTGCCTTCGACCTTTGCCAGCTCCGGCTTCAGGTCTGCATCCTCCAGATCCGCTGCCAGCCAGCGCTTATATTCATCCAGATACATCTTGTACACCTTACCTTTGTTTTGTTTAAAATCTTTTTCCCCGGATCGAAATGGTTTGTATAAACCTACTTATACTATAAACTCTTGCTCCGCTTATGTCAATTGCGTAAAATGGCCGAAGTTTGTGCCCTTAAAACCGACAAATTCCAGCACCTCCAGCCACTGCTCCGGCCCCACGCCGTTTTCACACAGGTAGCGCAGTAGCCGCATCACCCGGCCAAAGCTGTCCGCCGGGGCAAGCACCGTGCTGCTGCGCACCTTGCCGCCCTGCTCCCGGCGCAGCTGTGCCAGCACCCCCTGCGGGGTGGATGCGGCGCAGTACACCAGCGTACAGGCGTGTTGCAAGCCCTCCAGTTCTGAATAGGTACGGATATAGCGGCAACATTCCCCATTTGTCATGTTCTCTCGTTCTCCTTTCTGCTGCATTGACAACTTTCCTGTGCTTTACTATAATGATTTTAAACAGAAAAAACTGTCGAAGTATGGCAAATATATCCATTATTTTCCACTTTTGGCATTTTTGACAAATCATGCGCCATGCAGGGAGGGACACCATGTATTCTGTGACCAACAGCTTTGGCCTGAACGGGCTGCGCGGCTTTGCCGTTGCGGTGGAAGCCGATGTTTCCGGCGGGCTGCCCGCGTTTTCCATCGTCGGCCTGCCGGACTCTGCCGTGCGGGAAAGCGTCGACCGGGTGCGCGCCGCCATCAAAAACCTTGGCTTCCGCTTCCCAGACCGGCGCATCACCATCAACCTTGCCCCCGCCGATGTGCGCAAAACCGGCCCGGTATACGACCTGCCGCTGCTTCTGGCGCTGCTGACCGCCAGCGGACAGTTAGAAGAAGTACCTGCCGAGGCTGCCTTTCTGGGCGAGCTTGCACTGGACGGCAGTCTGCGCCCGGTGTCCGGCGTGCTGCCCATGGCGCTTGCCGCTGCCGAGCACGGCATCCGGGCGCTGTACGTCCCGACAGAGAACGCCGCCGAGGCAGCCGAGGCCTGTGCCGACACCATGACCGTCTATCCCGCCCACACCGCCCGGGAGGTGGTGGAGGCACTGAAGGGCATCCGCCCCCTCTCCCCTGCCGCCGCCATCCCCTTTGACCCGGAGGACGCATGGCAGCAGGTGCCGGATTTTGCGGACGTGATGGGGCAATCGCTGGCGCGGCGCGCCATGGTCATTGCGGCCGCAGGCGGGCACAACGTGCTTCTGACCGGCGCACCCGGCACCGGCAAATCCATGCTGGCAAAGCGCCTGCCGGGCATCCTGCCGCCCCTGACCCGGGAGGAAGCGGTGGAGACGACCAAAATCTACTCCATTGCCGGGCAGCTGCCGCAGGGACGCGGGCTGATCTCTGCCCGTCCCTTCCGCAGCCCGCACCACTCGGCCAGCGCTGCCGCCCTTGCCGGCGGCGGAGCGCAGTTCCGCCCGGGCGAGTGCAGTCTTGCCAACTGCGGCGTGCTGTTTTTGGACGAACTGCCGGAGTTTTCCCGCGAGAGCTTAGAGGTGCTGCGCCAGCCGCTGGAGGACGGTCAGATCACCGTGAGCCGCGCCGCCGGAAGCGCCACCTACCCCAGCCACTTCCAGCTGGTAGCCGCCATGAACCCCTGCAAATGCGGCTACTACGGCCACCCCACCCGCGCCTGCACCTGCTCGCCCAGTGCGGTGCGGCAGTACCGCAGCCGGGTGTCCGGCCCGCTTTTGGACCGCATCGACCTGTGCGTGGAGATGGACCCCATCGCCTTTGACGAGCTGCACACCGCCGCGCCCTCCGAGAGCAGCGCCGAGTTACGCAAACAGGTGCTGGCCGCCCGCGCCATTCAGGCCAAGCGCTACGCTGCGCCGGGCTTTAAAGGGGTGCATTGCAATGCCCAGCTGAACGCCGGACAGGTGCGGCGCATCTGCCGCATGACCCCCGGTGCCGAGCAGCTGCTGCGCAGTTCCTACGATGCACTGGGACTTTCCGCTCGGGCGCATGACCGCATTTTGCGGGTCGCCCGCACTGTGGCTGACCTTGCGGGCAAGACCCTGCTGGACGAGGACTCTCTGCTGGAAGCGCTGCAATACCGGGCACAGGAGAAATTGGACGGATAAGGCAGTCTGCACTCTAAAAATACAACGGAAAGAGGACGGAACACATGAAGCGCGCATACACAAACGGTATTCTTCTGGACGGCACCGAGCAGATGGAACCGGTACGGGGCAAGGTGCTGCTGACCGAAAACGATAAAATTACCGCCATTGCAGATGCGAGTGTAAGCCTTGACGGCTACGAGGTCATCGACCTGCACGGCGGGTATCTGTGCCCGGGACTCATCAACCTGCACGTCCATCTGGCGGGCAACGGCAAACCCAGCGCAAAGCCCCGGGACAATGCGGCGCTGGTACGCAAGATCCTGAGCAACAGGCTGACCCGCGCCATCGCATACCGGCTGGTGTGCAGTTATGCCAAGCTGGAACTGCTGGGCGGCGTGACCACCGTGCGCACCGTGGGCGGCATTGCGGACTTTGACACCCGCTGCCGGGACGACAGCGCCGCCGGAAAGGTGCTGGCACCCCGCATTCTGGCCGCCAACGAAGGCATCTCGGTGCCGGGCGGGCACATGGCAGGCTCGGTAGCAGTAGCGGCACACAACAACGCCGAGGCGCTGGCGCAGCTGAAAAAGGCCAGCGCACAGAAGGTAGACCTTGTCAAGCTGATGATCACCGGCGGCGTGCTGGACGCCACCGAAAAGGGCACCCCCGGCGAGATGAAGATGCCGCCGGAGATGATCAAAGCCGTCTGCGATGCAGCCCACAAGCTGGGCTACACCGTTGCCGCCCATACCGAATCCCCCGCGGGCGTGAAGGCTGCGCTGGAAAACGGTGTAGATTCCATTGAGCACGGCGCAAAAATGGACGAGGAGACGGTTCGTCTGTACAAGGAGCGGGGCGCATTTCTGTGCACGACCATCTCCCCGGCACTGCCCTATGCGCTGTTTGACACCGCCGTTTCGGGCGCATCAGAAAAAGACCAGTACAACGGAAAGATCGTCTTTGACGGCGTGATCGAAAGTGCAAAAACCGCGCTGGCAAACGGCATCCCGGTGGGCTTGGGCAACGATGTAGGCTGCCCCTACATCACCCAGTATGATTTCTGGCGGGAGTTGTGCTACTTCCACAAATACTGCTGTGTGAGCAACCGTTTTGCCCTCTACACGGCCACCCTGCGCAACGCGCAGCTGGCGGGCATCGGCGATGTGACCGGCTCTATCGCGCCCGGCAAAAGCGCAGACTTTATCGTAACGCGCGAAAACCCGCTGGAGGATCTGCGGGCTTTGCAACATCTGGAACTAGTGGTCTGCCGCGGCCGTGCCGTGAAAAAGCCCTCCCCTAAGCGCAAAAAAGAAGTGGACGCCCTGCTGGATCCGTATCTCGTGTAAGCAACCTGTCCAACATATAAAAACGCGAGTGGCCAAAACGGTCGCTCGCGTTTTTGTTTGCTATCGGTGGTTGCATTTTCTCTTTTCCGGTGCCGCCCGGTGTGGTATACTGGAAACGTAGAGGCAAAAATGGAAAGGAGCAAAGTACAAATGAACATTCGTAAAGCCGAAGAAAAAGACATTCCCAGACTGCTTGCACTGCTGGGACAGGTGCTGCAGATCCACGCAGAGATACGCCCGGATATTTTTATTCCCGGCACCACAAAATACACTGTCTGCGAGTTAGCAGAGCTTTTGAAGCAGGAGGACAAGCCCATCTACGTTGCCGTGAACGAGGAGGATGTGTGCATGGGCTATGCCTTCTGTCAGCTGAAGAAGCAGCCTTTTTCCACCAACATGGTACCCTTCAAGTCACTGTTCATTGATGACCTTTGCGTTGACAAGCAGGCGCGCGGACAGCACATCGGGGAAAGCCTGTTTGAATATGTAAAGCAGCAGGCAAAAGCGCTGGGTTGCTACGAGGTGACCCTGAACGTCTGGGCGGGGAACACTTCGGCAGAGCACTTTTATGAAAAGATGGGCATGAAAACCAAGGAACGGCAGATGGAGTATATTCTGTAACTCGGCTTCTTGGTTTCAGGACAAATAATGCATTCTATATCCCCCGGCGGGCAGCTACAAAACGGCTGCCCGCTTTTTTATCGCAACATAAAATCGCCGCATTGTGGTCAAAGCCAAAGGAATTTTTCTCATTTTTCAGTAGATTCTTCCAGATTCTTTCGGTACTGTGCCGGACTGACACCATACTCTTTCTTGAATACTCGGCTAAAATAGAGTGGGTTATCATACCCTACGATCTCTGCAATTTCTCCAATATTGTATTCGGTGTTCTCCAATAAGCTTTGTGCATTTACCATCCGA
>QWCN01003297.1_pt1 | contig 36238 bp, 34 predicted proteins | sample 1972711 | NCBI WGS metagenome assembly QWCN01 (sample SAMN09866707, study PRJNA288562) | Human gut metagenome isolate term1_stool, whole genome shotgun sequencing... | isolation source: gut | host: Homo sapiens | place: USA: California
GGGCGGAAATGCCCTCATACTGCGTCAAAGCCCTTGAGAATACACAAAGTATTCTCTGCGGCCTTTTCCTTGTCTGCGAGCATTTCTGCTCCGGCAGAATTGCTTCGCATCGGACAGCCTTGGATTTTCGAGGGATTTTTGTTCTTTTGGACGCGGGCGGGCTGTCGCCCGCCAAGGACAAAAGGGCAAAAAGCACCGAAAAGACTGGCTGTCCGACGTGCGTGCCCTTGTTAATCGACGCTATAATAATTTATTATATTATACCCAAGAAATAACAGCCGTGCAAGCGCTATTTAAGTTAACAATAAAATATTATGGTAAACAGAAAACGAGGCGGTGAAGAGGATAGAAGAAACAGCCGACTCCGGCAAGGACGCGGGGTGAGCCGGGCTTTTCGCTTTCTTTCCGGGAAGCGATCCGGTCAGCCATCGCAGGCTTCGGGCATGCAAAAGAGCTTGCCGCCTGCAATTTGCAGACGGCAAGCTCTTTTAACCGTTTGAACGGTTTCGGTCGTATTTTCACGCTTGGAGGCGCGTCCTCTTCAGGTCTTCTTTTCAAAGGCGTACCCGCAGCGCGGGCAGGTGATGCGGATCTTTCCCTTGCCGCGCGGGACGCGCACGACCTCCCTGCAGCTCGGGCAGCGGAAGAAAGCATAATCCTTTCTCTGGCGGAAGCAGCTTTTGAGCAGCCGGAACGAGCCGAAAAAGCGGTTCCGGTACGAAAGATACTTCCGGTTTTCCTCGCTCCGGGCTGCGACCTTCCGCGAGAAAATGCGCACATAGCACCAGATGAGCAGCGCGAGAGCCGCCGCGGAGAATACGGCGGAGAAGAAAGCGCTCTTCCCGCGCACAGCGACGGAGAGGAGAATGCATATGCATCCGCATACGGAAAGAAACCGGCCGAGCGCATCTGCGCCGTACCGGCCGGCCATGAAGGCGGTAAAATTTCGGTTGGGGGAACCACGCCGCATAAAAAAGACCTCCGGGGAAAAAAGGGCATTCCAACGCCCGCTTCTGTCATAGACTTTAATACGAAATCGTAAATAAGTCGTGAACTTTCCGCCGAATTAACAAAAAATTCATTTTTTGCCATGAACCGCTCGACGAAATATTGACAAAAATCGCCGCGGGCGGTATACTTTCATCAAAATTTTTATGTTTCCCGTAAGGGAGGGAAGGAAGATTATGCGTCCTGACGGAACCTTGGTAAAGCACGAGGATCCCATGTATTATCTCATCCCGCATTTTCTTACGAAGCGGTATGATGCGATGAATATGATCACGCTGGACATTCCGGAAATGCCCATGCGCGCCTATATGAACGAAAAGCGGAAAGAGGGAAAGCAGATCAGCCATCTCGCGCTGGTGCTCACGGCGTATCTCCATACGCTGGAAAAGTACCCCGCGCTCAACCGTTTCATCAAGGGGCGGAAAATCTATCAGCACAAGGATATCAAGGTCTCCATGGTCGTTCTGAAGCCGGACGGCGGCGACACGATGTCGAAGATCGACCTTCTTCCCACGGACGACGTGTTCGATGTGCAGGAGAAGATCACCGCCTATATTGATCAGAACCGCCAGACAGGCGAGGCAAACTCTCTCGACAAGGCGATGAACATTTTTGTCGAGAAGCTCGGCGGACTTACGGGCTTTCTGATTCGCGTAGTGTGGTGGCTCGACAGCGTCGGCCTCCTGCCGCAGTCGCTCATCGACGTGAGCCCCTTCCACGCGAGCCTTCTCATCTCGAATCTCGCAAGCATCCGCACGAACCACATCTACCACCATGTGTATGAGTTCGGCACGACGAGCATTGCCATCACCATGGGCAACATGCGCGAGGTGCCGCGCCGCGGCAAGGACGGCATCGTCTTTGACCGGTGCATGCCGCTCGGCGTCGTGATGGACGAGCGCATCGCCAGCGGTCACTATATGGCGCAGGCGTTTGCGCAGATCAAGAAATATCTTGCCGACCCGCGCCTGATGGAGCGTGAAAACCTTGACGCCGAGAAAGCGGCGGAGCAGAGCGCGGAAGCGGCGGAAAAAGCGGAATAATCCGTGCATTCAGACGGTCTCCCCACGGCCTTGCCGCAGGGAGGCCGTTTTGACTTGGGAAAGACCCGGCAGGTTTTGACAGATACAACGCAGTGTGATATCTTAAAAAGAAACGAAAATCTTCTTTCGGAGGCGCAAATATATGCTTCACGATTTTAAACCGTCGGACGACGGACTCGATAAAGCCCAGCGAAAGGCGGAGATCGACCGGCTCCGCGAAAAACTCGCGGCGCAGCAGCAGAGTGTCATGGCGGCAAAGCTGCCGGTGGTCGTTCTCGTGGAGGGCTGGGACTGCGCGGGAAAGGGTCATCTCATCAACGAGCTCATCAGCGAGATGGACCCGCGGTTTTACCGCGTGGCGGTCTATAAGCGCGTGCCGGAGAACGAGGAGCGCTATCCGTTCCTCCGGAAGTTCTTCGAGCCGCTGCCGGAAAACGGCAAGTTCCTTTTTATGGACACCGGCTGGATGGAGGACTGCGTCTATAAATACCTGCGCCGGGAGATCACCGCGGAGGAATACGAGCGCCGCGTGGATGCGTGCAACATCTTTGAGCGGCAGCTGCGCGACAACGGATATATCGTTGTGAAGCTCTTTCTGCATATTTCGCGCGAGGAACAGCTCTCGCGCATCGCGGAGCTGCGCGAGAATATCGATACCGAGTGGCGCGTAACGGGCGACGATCTCTGGCAGCACAAGGAGTACAAGGCCTTCCGCCGTGCCTACGGCGAGTTTATGGAGAAAACGTCCGTCTGCGGCGAATGGCACGTTCTCGACGCCGGGAATCGGAAAAAGCGCCTGCTCGCGGGCTTTCGCGCCATCACGGAGGCGATCGACAACGGTCTGGAAAATGGCCGCTGTATCGGCAAGGCAGGGAAGAACGATTTCCCGCTGCTCGGCACACCTTCGCTCCGCGACGCCGATCTCACAAAGAGCGTTGCCCCGGAGGAATACAAGGCCGAGCTCAAGCGCCTGCAGGAAAAGCTCGCGGCGCTCCATAATAAGATCTACCGCAAGCGCATCCCCGTCGTCATCTGCTATGAGGGCTGGGACGCCGCCGGAAAGGGCGGCAACATCCGCCGTCTGGCGTATCCGCTCGACCCGCGCGGGTTTGACGTGATCCCCATTGCAAGTCCCACGCCGGGCGAGCTTGCAAGGCATTATCTCTGGCGGTTCTGGACGCGCCTGCCGCGCAGCGGCCATGTGACGATCTTTGACCGCAGCTGGTACGGCCGCGTCATGGTCGAGCGCATCGAGGGCTACTGCGGCGAGGACGACTGGAAGCGCGCTTACGGCGAGATCAACGAGTTTGAAAAGGAGCTCGCCGATTACGGTACGATCGTTCTCAAGTTCTGGATCCACATCGATCCGGAAACACAGCTCGAACGCTTTGAGCTGCGGCAGAATACGCCGGAAAAGCAGTGGAAGATCACCGACGAGGACTGGCGCAACCGCGAAAAGTGGCCGCTGTATGAAACGGCGGTCGAGGAAATGCTGCAAAAGACGAGCACGGCGTATGCCCCCTGGCATATCATTGAATCCGTGGATAAGAAATACGCCCGCATCCGCGTTCTTCAGATCGTGACGGACGCGCTGGAGCAGGCGGTGAACGAGCATATCACCCGAGGAGTGAAGAAAGAATGTGCCAAGCCGAAAAAGGACCGGAGCTGACCGCCCCCGCCGCGCCGGAAGCATCGGAGCCGGAGACAGAGCTTCTTGCCGAGGCAAAGGCCGCGGGCCTGTTTCTCGACCGCGAGCTGAGCTGGCTGCAATTCAATCGGCGCGTGCTGGAACAGGCGGGCGATCCGACCGTGCCGCTTCTGGAGCGGCTCAAATTCCTCGGTATTTACCGCTCGAATCTCGAAGAGTTTTTCATGGTACGCGTCGGCTCGCTCACGCACCGCGCGGCGCTGCTGCCGGACGAGCGGGATGAAAAGACCGGCTGCACGCCCGGCGAGCAGGTGAGCGCCATCCTTGCCGCCGTCGCCGCGCAGCAGCCGCGCGAGGAACGTATCTACCGGCGGCTTCTGGAAGATATGCGCGACGCCGGGATCGACGTGCTGGACTTTCATAAAATGACGAAGCCCGAGGAGGTCGTGGCGAAAAAGTATTTCTCTGAGCTGCGCCCGCTCCTCTCGCCGCGCGTTGTGGACGGGGGACATCCGTTCCCGTTCATTGCCAACCGTGAGATATATGTGGCGGCGACGATCGGCAAGGGCGACGATTTCCGGCTCGGCCTTGTTTCGCTGCTGCGGCTCCCGCCGTGGCGCGTCGTGGAGCTGGACGGACGGCAGAAGGTGATGCTCACGGCGGAGCTCGTGCGCCACTTTGTGCCGCAGCTTTTCAAAAAGCAGGAGGTGCGCGACGCTGTCCTATTGCAGGTCACGCGCAATGCCGACGTATTCATCGATGATGACCTGCACGGATACGATGCGGACTTCCGCGCCAGCATGGAAAAAATGCTGCGCAAGCGCAAGCGCCAGCAGCCGGTGCGTCTTGTGATCGGCGGCAAGCCGTCCGCGCGGCTGCGCGCGGCGCTCATCAAGGATCTCAAGGTCTCGGAGAGCAACGTGTTCACCACGAAGCTGCCGTTCGACCTCTCCTTCGGTTCCGGCGTGAAGAAAGCGCCCGGCATGAAATACGCCGAGCGCCGCAGCCAGAAAACGGTGAAGCTCCAAAAGGGCGAGTTTTTCCCGTATCTGGAAAAGAAGGATCTGCTGCTGTCGTACCCGTTTCAGAGCATGAGCGCGTTCGTGGAATATCTCTACGAAGCGGCGGACGATCCGGACGTCGTGTCCATCCGCATCACGCTCTACCGGCTCTCGGCAAGCAGCAAGGTTGCCGCAGCGCTCGCGTATGCCGCCGACAGGGGAAAGAGCGTGCTCTGCCTTCTGGAGCTGCGCGCCCGGTTTGACGAGCAGAATAATATTGACTATTCCGAGGTGCTCGAAGACGCCGGATGTCAGGTCATTTACGGCCTGCCGGAGATGAAGGTGCACAGCAAGCTCTGCCTCATCACGCGAAAGCACGGCGAGAGCGTGCAGTACTTCACGCAGGTCGGCACCGGAAACTATAACGAGGTCACGAGCGAGCAGTATACCGATCTTTCGGTCATTACGTCCGACGAGCGCGTCGGGCGTGACGCTGCGCAGACGTTTGAAGCGCTCGCCACCGGCCAGACGCCGCCGGAGACGGAAGCGCTCTGGGTCGCCCCGCTGAGCTACCGCTCCCGTGTGCTGGAACTCATTGAGGCCGAGACCGCGAAGGGGGAGGCCGGGCGCATTGCGATCAAGGTCAACTCCATGAACGATATCGGCGTTATGACCGCGCTCATCCGCGCGTCCCGCGCGGGCGTGCGCACGGAGCTTTTCATCCGCGGCATCTGCTGCCTGCGGCCGGGCGTCGCGGGGTATACGGAGAATATCACGGTGCGCAGCGTTGTGGGGCGGTATCTCGAGCATTCGCGCATCTTCGCCTTCGGCGAGGGTGCGGAACAGCGCATTTTCATCGGCTCCGGCGATCTTCTCAACCGCAACACCCGCCGCCGCGTTGAGGCGTTCATCGAATGCGTCACGCCGGAAACGCGCGAGGGCGTGCTGGCCATTCTCGACGCGCTGCGCGCTGACCGGGAGAAGAGCTGGACGATGCAGCCGGACGGGAGCTATTCCCGCGCCGAGACCGTCCCCGGCACGGCGAGCCACGACACGCTCTATGAGTACTTCGGAGAAAAGACCGTGGAACCGCTCCCCCCGGAGAAGAAGCACGGCTGGCTCTGGCGGCTCTTCCATCCGAACAAGAAAAAACTGCACGGAAATGAGGCATAAGGCTATGAACGATGCATTGGCGCTGGTATTTGATGTCGGAACGCAGAGCGTGCGGGCAATGCTCTTCGATGCCGCCGGACACATTGTCCGCTCGGCGCAGGACATTTATGAGCAGCCCTACTATTCCCGCAACCCAAACTGGGCGGAGCAGCGGCCCGATTTCTATTTTGAGCATATATGCATCGTCTCCCAGCGGCTGAAGGATCAGTCCCCGGAAGATTTTGCGCGCGCCGCGAGCGTCGCGGTGACGGTGTTCCGTGATACGACCGTCTGCATGGGCAAGGACGGGCGGCCGCTGCGCGACTGCATCCTCTGGATGGATCAGCGCCGCGCCGAAAACCCGAAGCCGCTCCCGGCAGAACGCAGGGCGATCTTCGCGCTCGCCGGGATGACGGAGACCGTTGAAATGCTCCACCGTACCTCGGCCTGCAACTGGATCGCCGAGAACGAGCCGGAGCTCTGGAAGAAAACGGATAAGTACGTCTGCCTGTCCACGTATCTCAACTATCGCTTCACCGGCCGCATTGCCGACAGCAGTGCGAGCCTCATGGCGAAGATCCCCTATGACTACAAAAACCGCAAGTGGGACAAAAACGGTCTCACCCGCTGCGTATACGATATCCCGCAGGATAAGCTCTGCGAGATCTTACCCTCCGGCTCGGTCGTCGGCGGCGTGACGCCGGAGGCGTCGCGGCTGACCGGCATCCCGGCGGGACTGCCGATGCTCGCCACCGGCTCGGACAAGGGCTGCGAGACGATCGGCCTTTCCGTCATCCGCGAGGATCAGGCGGCGCTCTCGTTCGGCACGAGCTGCACCGTGCAGTTCACGACCGGAAAGTACTTTGAACCGACGCCGTTCATGCCCGCGTACCCGGCAGTGCCGAACGACATGTATAACCCGGAAATTCAAATTCTGCGCGGCTATTGGATGCTCACCTGGTTCAAGCAGAACTTCGCTCAGGCGGAGGTCGAGGCGGCCAAGGCGCTCGGCTGCTCGGCGGAGGAAATATTGAACAAGCACCTCGGCGATATCCCCGCCGGGAGCGACGGCCTGCTCGTGCTGCCGCACTGGACGCCGGGCCTCTCCACGCCGAACACGCGCGGCGCGATGATCGGCTTTACCGACCACCACACGAAATACCACATGTACCGCGCCATCATCGAGGGTCTGAACTTCGCTCTCATGGACGGCATGTACGGCATGGAGCGCCGTTCCGGGCAGAAGATCCGCCATCTCTATCTCGGCGGCGGCGGCAGCCGCAGCGACGAGATCTGCCAGATTACGGCGAATATGTTCGGCCTTCCGGTCTCCCGCATCCAGACGCACGAATCCTGTGCGCTCGGCGCGGCCATCTGCTCGTTTGTATCGCTCGGGAAATTTACCTCCTATGAGGACGCCATCGCCCACATGGTGCGGATCCGTGATACGTTCACACCGGACGCGGAGGAGCATAAGCTCTATGATCGCATCTACCGCGAGGTCTACCGCCGGTACTACCGCGCCGTGACCCCGCTCCATAAGCTCCTCGGCGCGATCACGCGCAAGGAAAAATAAGAAAAACCGTTCTCTGCATGAAGCGCAGAGAACGGTTTTTCATTCATCGTATACGACCGGCGGACGGTTGGGATCAAGAACGCTGTCCACGTCGAAAAAGAGCTCATTCAATATATCGCGGTAATACGTCATCGAATAACCGCCGATCTCAATGCGCGACTGAAGCGCGTAATTATCGTACAGCTCGTTGACCACATGGTCGTCCACGGTGCAGTAGATATTGAACCCGGCATTGAGCACATGCTGCAATGCCTCGCCCGTCGCGCGGTAGCCGAAAGGGGCGAGAAAGAGGTTCGTTTCACCGATCCACGGCGACACGCGATCGACCCACTTGTTGATGTCGTAATAAATTTTATCGGGGATGCAGCCCGTGCCCCAGAAGCCGTACACGCCGGAGTTGTGCGTATAGCTGTGGCTGGCAAAGCTCCAGCCGTCGGCGCGCAGCGCGTCGGCGACTTTCTTGATCTCGGTCTGGTATGCGGGATCGTCATAACTCGGGTAGCCGAACGCTCCCTGAAACCCGGTGAGCGCGATCGTTCCCTTGTGCCCGTTCCACGAGAAGTCCGGGTGCTCGGCAACAAAAGCGTCCACAACACCCATCACATCGCCGTCTGCGATGATGTCCACGCCGCCGGAGGGGTTCGGCACCTCGTAGAGCAGCGCACCGGCATCATCGACGAAAAGCCGCCGTGCGTACCCGTCGCCGTAGGCATACGCCACATCGTCCACCGAGAGGATGAGCGGCATTTTCCCGGCGGGCAGCAAAATCTCCTTTCGCTGCATTCTGCCGTCAGCCATTTCGTAGCACTCGTTCAGATCATAGAGCACATACCCGCGCTCGTAGAGCTGCGGCAGGATCTTTTCGAGCTCCGCCTTTTCCGAGAACCCGGCGTTGTAGCCGCCCATCGGCGTTTCACGGTCGGTGAACACCATTTCGGGATAGACGATCAGACTGTGGAAGAAGATGTGCCGTATTTCGCCCTCATAGGGAACAAGCGGCTCCGGTGTCGGCTCGGGTGTCGGCGTCGGCTCTGCGGTCGCGGTGGGGGAGGGCGTCGGCTCCGCGGTCGCCGTGGGCGACGGCGTTGGGAAAAAGATGTCGAGCGCGCTGCCGCTGCACCCGGCGAGGAGCGCCGCGCAGAGCAGCGCCGTGAGAAGGAAAAATATCTTTCGTTTCATCATGCTCTCATACTATCCGCCGCGCCGGAAAAAGTCAAGGCAAGAAGATTTCCAAATCTTGGATGCGCGGTATTGACAATGTTGTGAACGCTGTATATTCTTGAATTATATAAATATGCTGTTCAATATTTGAATTTTAAAGGAAGGAGCGTGGATCGGATGCGGAAACGGATATGGGTGATGCTTGCTTTTTTTCTCGTCCTTGGCATCGTGAGTTTTTCTGTGCAGAGTGGGCCCCATTGCAATACACACCGCCTGCAAGTGAACGATCAACCGATACTCATGTATGAGACTCCGGAGGAAGCGTTATCTTCTATGACAGAGAGTCCTCTGCTGCCAGAGGTGAACCGGCTGAGTCTGTCGTGCGAGGGAGGCAGGCCGGAACATGATATTCAGCTTTATCTTCGCTTGGCCAAGGAAAACGACGGAACGATCCTGACTTCCCCCTATGCCACGCTATATAATTTTTCGCCAACCCAAGACGAAGCTGCCTTTGCCATGAATGATGTATTGGATCTGGATGAGGCATCAAATTATGATCTTGTTCTGTTTGAGCTGATTACGTATAAAAAAGCGGCTGCACCCACGTATCAATATGCGGTTTTCCGCTAAACGTCATTTTCTTAAAGCGAACAAAGCGAAAGAGGACGGGAGCACCGTCCTCTTTCGCTTGAGCGTGTCAAAAAAATATTTTTGACACGCTCTCAAACGAGACCCGCTACGCTGGGCTCTCGTTTGAAAAGGCTGCGGCTCGCCGCAGCGCACTCGCTGTGCGCCGTTGGCGCACAACTCGCACGTTTGCGAGCCGAAATGTATTTTCTCCGACGCACATGTCGCCGGAGAAAATGATCAGAACTTTATTTGCGCCTGCGGGCGCAAACTCTGCGAGGCTTTTTTGACAGTCTGTAGCGAAAGAGGACGGGAGCACCGTCCTCTTTCGCTTCCAATGGAAAGAATCAAAAAATCCCGTGATTGTACTTGATCTGTCCGTACAGAATGAATGCCAGACCGACGGCGAGCCCCGGAAGAACGATGAACGAAACGGCAGCCTCATTCCGCAGGGAAACAAAAAACGCCGCGGCGAGCGAAACGCCGATGATGAGCGTTCCCGTGCCGACGGCGCGGCCATATTTCGGGATGTCCTCTTCTCTGACGTTCCGGCGGTTGCAGGCGTGGATCGTGCGGATGTTCCCCTTTATATTCACCGCACCGAGAACGGACAAAAGAATGCCCACAATGAGCAGCAGATAGTTTTCCATAACGGCCTCCTTAAAAATAAAACAGCTCTTCAAATTTCTTATCCAGAGCGATGCAGAGGACTAAGGCAAGCTTTGCCGTGGGATTGAATTGGCCCGTTTCAATGGAGCTGATCGTATTTCGTGATACGCCCACCATCTCCGCAAGCTGCGCCTGAGAAAGCGCCTTTTCCGTACGAGCATCCTTCAGGCGGTTTCGGAGTTTCAGCTCATCGTTCATCCGCGCACTCCAACGAGCCGTACAGCGAAAAGAACAAGGAACAGGAGAAACATGGCAAAATACAAAATAGTGAGTGTAAGCTCCGTTTTCCTTTTCTTTTTTCGGTATGTCACCAGACTGTGCGTGCCGAGAATGCTGAAATAAATGACCCAGGGACTGTAGAGCATCGTTCCGGTCGCCCAGACGAAGACCACGGACACCAGACAGCACACACATGCGCCGACACGCCCGGCAATATTCCCGGCCTGCTGTGCTGTTGCCGCTTCCGCAAGATCCCGGTTCTTGTTTTCCCGGCGGCTGATCGCCAGAATTTCTTCCTTTTCCATATCGATCCTCCTATGCCAAGTTTTCTTGTTGTTATTATAGCAATGCCAAGTAAACTTGTCAACAGGAAACAATGCTCCTTGCCCGGCGCGGGGAATTGTGGTAAAATTCATATCCAATCTTTTGAAGGAGACACCACGCATGGATAAATTCACCCCCCTTCTTGCGAAGGAGTTTTCCCGCCGGGAGGAGCATATAGAGAACATCCTCCGTCTGCTCGACGAGGGCAACACCGTCCCGTTCATCGCGCGCTACCGCAAGGAGATGCACGGCACGACGGACGACCAGACCATCCGCGCCATCGCGGACAGGCTCGCGTATCTGCGCGGTCTCGACGAGCGCAAGGCCGCCGTCGTGAGCGCCATTGAAGCGCAGGGCAAGCTCACGGACGAACTCTCCGCCGCCATTGAAAACGCGCAGACGCTCGCCGAGGTCGAGGATATTTACCGCCCCTACAAGCAGAAGCGCCGCACGCGCGCCACGATCGCGCGTGAAAAGGGACTTGCCCCGCTCGCGGAGCTGCTGCTCTCGCAGACGGTCACATCCGGCACACTGGAAGCGCTGGCCGCGCCGTATGTGAACGAAGAAAAAGGAGTTATGTCAACTGATGACGCGCTCGCCGGTGCGGGCGATATCATCGCCGAAACGATCTCGGACGATGCCGCCATCCGCGCCGCGCTCCGGCGGCTGTACCGCACGCGCGGCGTGCTCTGGGCAAAGGCCGCAACGGACGAGGACAGCGTGTACCGCCTGTACTATGACTACCGCGAGCCGGTGTCCAGGGTGCAGGGCCACCGCGTTCTCGCGGTGAACCGCGGCGAGCGGGAGGGAATGCTCAAGGCCGGCGTGGAGATCGAGGACGCGCTTGCCCTGCAGGAGATCCGCCGGGCGGTGTTCCGCGGCATCAGCATCTCAAATGCTTTCGTAAATGCCTGCTGTGAAGACGCGTGGCGGCGGCTCATTGAGCCGTCCGCAGAGCGGGAGATCCGCGGCGAGCTGACGGACGCGGCGGACGAGGCGGCCATCCGCGCCTTCGGACAGAATCTCCAGCCGCTGCTGATGCAGCCGCCGCTCCGAAACCGCGTCACCATGGGCTTTGACCCGGCATACCGCACCGGCTGCAAGATCGCCGTCGTGGACGAGACGGGCAAGGTGCTGGAAACCGGCGTTGTGTACCCCACGCCGCCGCACAACCGGAAGGACGAGGCGCGCAAAACTCTCACCGCCATGATCCGCCGCCACGGCGTTACCGCCATCGCCATCGGCAACGGAACGGCGTCCAAGGAGTCGGAGATATTTATCGCTGATATGATCCGCGACCTTCCCGGCGTGGCCTACATGGTCGTAAACGAGGCGGGGGCGAGCGTCTATTCGGCGTCCAAGCTCGGCGCGGAGGAATTTCCGGATTACGATGTTTCGCTCCGCTCCGCGGTATCCATCGCGCGGCGCTTGCAGGATCCGCTCGCCGAGCTTGTGAAGATCGAACCGAAGAGCATCGGTGTCGGGCAGTACCAGCACGATATGCCCCCCGCGCGGCTGGACGAAACGCTCCGCGGCGTGGTGGAGGACTGCGTAAACTCCGTTGGCGCCGATCTGAACACGGCGTCGGCGCCGCTCCTTTCCTATGTCGCCGGGCTCAACGACACGGCGGCGAAAAATATTGTCGCCTACTGCGAGACAAACGGGGCGTACCCGTCGCGCGCTGCGCTCAAAAAGGTGCCGCGCATCGGGCCGAAGGCGTTTGAGCAGTGCGCGGGCTTCCTGCGCGTGATGCAGGGAAAGAACGTTCTCGACGCGACCGGCGTCCATCCGGAGTCTTACGCCGCGGCGGAAAAGCTGCTCGCCCTTTGCGGCTATACGGAGGCGGATGTGCGCGCCCACCGCGTCGGAGAGCTGCGTGAGCGCGTAAAGGCGCTCGGTGAGGAAAAGGCGGCGGCGCACTGCGGCGTCGGCGTGCCGACGCTCTCGGACATCGTGTCCGATCTGATGAAGCCCGGCCGCGACCCGCGCGACGAGCTGCCCGCGCCGCTGCTGCGCACCGATATTCTGGAGCTCAAGGATCTGAAGCCCGGCATGAAGCTGCGCGGTACGGTGCGCAATGTTGTGGACTTCGGCGCGTTCGTCGATATCGGCGTGCATCAGGACGGCCTTGTGCATATATCCCGCCTTTCGGACAACTTTGTGCGAAAACCCTCGGACGTCGTCTGCGTGGGCGACGTGGTGGATGTTGCCGTCGTCGAGGTGGACGCGGCGAAAAAGCGCATCGCGCTTTCAATGCTCGCTGCCGACGTTGGCAGAAACTGACAGAAAAAAGTCAAAACTGTAACTTGCCCGAGCGCCCTGCGGCCCGTATACTTGATTTACATAAAAAACACTTTTTTCACTTATGTAAATCATGAAGGAGGCGCACCATGCGCATTACATACATCCGGCACAGCGCGTTTCTTGCGGAATGGGAGGATATCATCTGTCTTTTTGACTATGCCGAGGGCGAGCTGCCGGAGATAGACCGCGATAAGCGCCTGTGCGTTTTCGCGAGCCACCATCATTCCGACCACTTCAATCCGGAGATATTTACCCGCTTTGCCGACCACCCGCGCCACACGTTCATTCTCTCGGACGATATACGCACCGTTCCTGCCGGGGAAAAGGCCCCGGTTGTCCGCACAGGGCCAGACTGCCGCCGCATCTTTCCGGGCGGAAAGAGGGGGGCGATGAGTGTTTCCACCATAGGCTCGACCGACTGCGGCGTTGCGTTCGTTGTAAACTACGCCGGAAAGACCGTATACCACGCGGGCGATCTCCACTGGTGGGCGTGGCCGGACGATACGCCGGAGGAGGAGCGCGATATGAAAAACTGCTACTTTGCCGAGATCGCCAAGCTCAACGGCGTCCGGCTGGATACGGCGTTTCTTCCGCTCGACCCGCGTCTCGGCGCAAACTACTGGATGGGCTTTGACGCCATGATGCGCTCGGCGGACATCCGCAAGGCGTTCCCGATGCACATGTGGGAAAAGTATGAGTATATTTCCAAGTTCAAGGCGATGAGCGTAACGGAAGCCTACCGCGATAGGATCGCCGATATAACCGCGCCCAACCAGACATTCACGATCTGAAAGGAAGAAAAGCCGTGCAGTTCAAAATGATCCATGAAAACTATAACGTCTGCGACCTTGCCGCCTCACTTGCGTTTTACGAGAAAGCGCTCGGCCTGCACGAAAAGCGGCGCAAGGAAGCCGCTGACGGCTCGTATATCATCGTGTATGTCGGCAACGACGCTTCCGACTTTGAACTCGAGCTCACGTGGCTGCGCGACCATCCGCAGGCCTACGACATCGGCGAGGAAGAATTCCATCTCGCGTTCCGTGCGGACGATTTCGCCGCGGCGCACGCGCTCCACAGCGAAATGGGCTGCATCTGCTTTGAAAACGACGCCATGGGCATCTACTTCATTCAGGACCCGGACGGCTACTGGCTGGAGATCGTCCCGACACGCTGAAAAAGGATGTCCGAACAGGCTTACTCTGTTCGGACATTTTATCTTACGGAAAGGAGAGAAAACTTGTGGGGGAATGCTATAGATGGGTCAACATCGACAGAAAAGAATGCATTACGCCCTTGGACTTCGGCTTTGACTGTCGGCTGGAATGTTCAAGCCAACGGAAGGGGGAAGTTTTGAACGCGCTGCGCGACCTTATGACAAACGAATGGAAGGGGTGCCGGGTGTTCTGGATGGGAGGCGAATCCCTTTTGCCCGAGCCGGTCGAATCGGATTTCTTTGCCGTTATGAAAAAGCACTGCGATGAGCTCGGTTATGGACGGGGCGGAATGAGCGACACGGTATATGAAGCATATAAAAATGTCTCGTGCTTATTCAAGGCAGCCGAAGAGAGAGTAAGAGAGAATATTCAGGATGACCTGGACTGGATGAAAAAAAGCAGCGAGAATGAGATCATAAACGAATACGGGATCGATTTTAATGACCCATTTGCAGGCATGTTTCAAAGAGAGGGAGCCGAATTTCGCTTTACGGTCAATACGACCAAGCGGATTGCTTATTCCTTTGAAACGACAAAAATCTTTTATTCAGATGGAAAAATGGATATTAACATGGACGACGGATTACCGTATTTCGACCCGCTGCCCGATCTGCTCGGATATGGGAGAAACCATTCCGAGCCCGGCGAATGGATCGGAGATATCATCGACTTCACGGATGAATTGCCGGAGGGTATATCCCTGCTCGATTCCATTACCTTTTCGTGATAGCTTTTGATTCCCGTGACAATATAAAGTACAAGGAAAACTTCCCCTTCGGAGGAGGTTTTTCTTTCTCTTTTCCTATTTCGGAAACTGTGCTATACTGAAAAAAACACAGCAGGAGAATATTATGTCAACCAATAAACTGTATCTCGGCTACCACGTATCCTCTGCCGGAGGGTATATGGCGATGGGGAAGCGCGCCGCGGCGCTCGGCGCGAACACGTTTGCCTTCTTTACGCGCAATCCGCGCGGCGGTGCGGCGGCCAAGGTGGAGGAAGCGGACGTCGCAGCGTTCCGCGCGTGGGCGGCCGAACAGGGCTTCGGCCCGCTTGTGGCGCACTCGCCCTATACGCTCAACCCGTGCAGCGACAAGCCCTCGGTGCGCGACTTTGCCAAACGCGCCTTTACGGAAGATCTGGAGCGCATGGAGCTCACGCCCGGCTGCTTTTATAATTTCCATCCCGGCAGCCACGTCGGGCAGGGGACGGAGGCCGGGATCGAAATGATCGCGGAGCTTTTAAACGCGGTTCTCTCGCCGGACATGCACACAACGGTGCTTCTGGAGACGATGGCCGGAAAGGGCAGCGAGATCGGCGGAAAGTTTGAGGAGCTGCGCGAGATCATCGACCGCGTGGAGCTTAAAGACAAGCTCGGCGTCTGTCTCGACACGTGCCACATCTGGGACGGCGGCTACGATATCGTCTCCGACCCAGACGCGGTGTTTGCCGAGTTTGACCGCGTGATCGGTCTTGACCGGCTCAAGGCGGTACATCTTAACAACTCCCTCAACGGTCTCGGCAGCCATAAGGACCGCCATGCCAAAATTCTTGAGGGCGTTCTGCCGCCGGAGGCGCTGGTGCGCATCGTCTGCCACAAAGCCCTTGCCGGACGGCCGTTCATTCTCGAAACGCCGAATGACGATGCCGGGTACGCCGAGGAGATCGCGTGGCTGCGGGAACAGTGGGAGGCGCGCCATGAGTGATATCAAAGCGGTCCTCTGGGACGTGGACGGAACGCTTCTGGACTTTCTCGCCGCCGAGCGCGAGGCAATAAAGACTTGCTTTTCTCTCTTCGGTCTCGGCGAGTGTACCGATGAGATGATCGCGCAGTATTCCGCCATCAACGTCCGCTGGTGGCAGGCGCTTGAGCGCGGCGAGTATACGAAGCCGGAGATCCTGGTAGGGCGCTTTGCGGAGTTTTTCACCGCGCGCGGTATCGACACCGCCGTTGCCCCGGCGTTCAACGCGGAATACCAGCTCCGTCTCGGCGATACGATCAAGTTCTGCCCGCACGCGCTCGAAACCGTGCAGGCCCTCCGCGGCATAGCTGCGCAGTGCGCCGTGACGAACGGCACGAAGATCGCGCAGGACAAAAAGCTCGAGCGCTCGGGGCTTGATAAGCTGCTCGACCCAATCTTCATCTCTGAGGTCGTGGGAGCGGAAAAGCCTTCGCCGGCGTTCTTTGCCCCGGTGTTCGCGGCGTTTCCCGGCATAAAGCCGGAGGAGATGCTGATCGTCGGCGACTCGCTCACGAGTGATATCCGCGGCGGCGTCAACGCCGGAATACAGACCTGCTGGTATAACCCCAAAGGCCACGCCGCGCCGCCGGAGCTTCGCATCGACTACACGATCCCGGATATCGCCGAGGTGCTGCAAATCGTAGAGAAAAGCGCGCGGTGAATGGTGAAATTTGACCTATTGACTTTTCCGCGTCAAGTGGATAGAATCATCTGACTTTCAGATGATTTATCAGGAGGAAGCAAGGTTTCATGGAAACTGCAACGCTCAGAAAGGGCAAAATTTTCGGCCCGGCGAGCTTTTATAAAAAGGCGCTGCTCATCGCGCTGCCGGTCATGCTGCAGATGCTCATCCAGAACATGGTGTCGCTCATCGACAACTTCATGGTCTCGGGTCTCGGCGACGTGAAAATGTCCGGCGTCAATATCTCCGGCCAGATCCTTTTCGTATTCATGGTGCTGCTCAACACGATCTGCACCGCGGGCGGCATCTTCATGTCGCAGTATTACGGCGCGGGCGATAAGCGCGGTATGCGTCAGGCGCTGAGCTTCAAAGCGGTGCTCGCGGCGGCGGCCATCGTGCTCTATCTTCTTGTGTGCATGGTGTTCCCGCGGCAGGTACTCTCGCTCATGGTTGTCGGCAACTCGCAGGCGGACGCCATATTGGACGAGGCCGTGAAGTACATGTTCCTCATGGGCTTCAATGGCATCCCGATGGCGATATCCACGATCTGCTCTTCGTCCCTGCGCGAGATCGGCCGGGTGCGTACGCCGCTTTTCATCTCCGTTATTGCCACGCTCGTCAACACGTTTTTCAACTGGGTGCTGATCTACGGCAATCTCGGCGCGCCGCGGCTCGAGGTACAGGGCGCGGCTATCGCCACGATCATCGCGCGTCTCACGGAAATGACGATGTTTCTCATTTTCATTGCCGTCAAGCGCCCGCCGTTTTCCGCTACGCCGAAAGAGCTTGTGAGCGTAGATTTCCCGCTCTTCTTCCGCATGCTCAAAAAGGGCTCGATGGTGCTTGGCTCGGAAATGCTCTGGGTCATTTCCGAAACGGTCACGACCGCGCTTTACAATGGCCGCGGCGGCGCGGACGTCGTCTCCGGTATGGCGGCGAGCCTTATGACGGCGGGGGTCGTGTTCGGGTTCTTTATGATCTTTGTCGGATTGCTCACCGTTCCGCTCATCCCGGTGGTGTTCGGCCATTTGAGCGCAAGCGCCCAGAGCATCACGCGGCGGATGATCGTGCTCATGTCGCTCTTTATGCCGCCGTGGGTGTATATCAATGTCCAGCTTGCCGTGTCCCGCGCCGGAGGCGATACCGCCATGGGCCTATGGGTGGACGCCACAACGACGCTTCTTATGATCATCCCCGGCATCTTCCTTGTAGCGCGCTATACGACGATCGGCCCGGTGGCCATGTACGGCATGGTCAAGGCCGTAGACTTCGTGAAGATCACCATCGCGCACTTCATGCTCAAGCGCGAGCGCTGGGTGCGCAATCTCACGGACATTGTCCAGCCGGTAAAAACAACGGAATGATCCGAAAATCAATAAAGGCTCCCTTCACGTTTTTTTAACGTGAAGGGAGCCTTTTTCCGTATTTACAGCGATTCCACGAACGCGGCGATGCGCGTGTCGATCTGTCCGGCGTCGAGCTGGGAGTAATCGGTCTCCAGCGCCATATACGGCACGCCCAAACTGTGGCAGAGCTCGCGGAGAGAACGGCCTTCGATGAGATAAGTGTGGCAGCTCGAAAGGGCGATATCGAGCACGGCGTCGGCGTGAAATTCCTCGATGAGCGCGGGGATCATATCGAACCGGCGGCGGTTCGGCGTCATCACGGCGCAGCCGATGGTGAGATAGGCGTCGGCAATGGCGCTCAGAATATCCTTCGCCCCGGCGTCTACGCAGCAGCGCGCCGGTTTGATGCCCGCGCAGTTTTCAAAGCAGACGACCTGCGCGCCCGCGCGCTCCGCCGCGCCGAGCACCTTCTGGTACACGCCGCCGATCGGGCAGCCGGTGACGAGAAGCCGCGGTCCCCCTGCCAGGGCGGAGGGCTTTGTTTCCCGCAGACGCGCGGCAAGCTCCTCCACATGCGCCACAGCGTGAGGGAGGTCAAAGTCGAATCCCAGTCCGTCGAGAACCTTGTAAAGCTCCGTGCCGGAAACGGGCGCGGGGTCGGCGCGCAGCACCTCCATGAGATGGGAACGGGCCTCGCGCAGCGCGTTTCTCTGCCGCGCCGCGGCGCGCAGCGCATCGTCCGTGATCTCCGCGCCGAAGCGCTCTTCAAGATATTCCTTCAGCCGCCGCACCTCGGCGCGCCACATATCGCGCGCATAGGGAAGATCGACGCCCTGCGGCAGATGCAGCAGAAAGAGCTCCTTGCCGCGCGCCATCAGCTCATACATCTTTTTCTTCCCGTCGCACGTCGTCTCGCCGACAATGAGATCGGAAAAGTAGGTATACGGGCACTTGTCGCTCACATAAAAGCCGTAGCTCGATTTGATGAGCGGGCAGAGATTGCGCGGCAGATCGACCTCTGCGGCGGGGATCGTCTCGGCGCTCATACCGCAGAGACTCACGGCGAGCATCCCGGCGGCGTCCAGGATCTCCAGCGGCGTAAACGTGCAGAACGTACCGGCCACGCGCCGCCCGCCTTCTTTGGCGGTCTTTACCTTGAGAAAGCCCGCTTTGCGCGCGTCGGAATAGGCTTCAAATGTTTCGGGAAGAGAGAGCTCCATGCATATCTGACCTCGTTTCTTTGTTATCGGGAAAGCCTGCGCGCGGCGAGCGCCGCGCCGATGGCCCCGGCAAAGCGCCCCTGCGGATGCGTGAGGACCGGCGCGCCGAGCTTTTCGGCAATGGCGTCGGGCAGGTATTCCGTCTGGCAGAGCCCGCCGGTGAGACATACCGCGCCATAGCTCCCGCCGAGCTTTTTTGCCTGTGTGACAACCTTTCCGGCAATGGAATCCACGACCGCATAAGCGATATCCTCGCGCGGCGCGCCCTGACCGATGAGACTTACGACCTCACTTTCGGCGAACACCGTGCAGATCGAGCTGATGGACGCGCCGCCGCCGCGCGCGGCAAGCGCACACAGCTCCTCGGGGCGCATACCGAGCCGGTTCGCCATGATCTCGAGAAAACGCCCCGTTCCGGCGGAGCACTTGTCGTTCATAAGAAAGTCCTGCACCGCACCGCCGGATACGCCGATGACCTTCGTATCCTGCCCGCCGATGTCGATCACGAGAAGATCGTCCCGCCTGTGCAGAAAGCACGCGCCGCGCGCATGGCAGGTGATCTCCGTGATGCTCTTTCCGGCATACGGCACGGCGACGCGCCCGTACCCCGTCGCAACACAGGGGCACGCTTCCGGCGAAAAGTGCGCCGCTTCGAGCTCGGCGCGGATGCTCTCCGCCGTGTCCACACTGCTCCAGCCCGTCGGCCGCGCCGAGAGCAGGGCGAAAGACCCGTCGGCGGCGAGTACCGCCGTCTTTGCGCAGGTGGAGCCGATATCGATGCCGATGGCGTAGTCCATGCCGTGATTCTCCCCTCGTTTTTCTCGCGCCTACTATAACACGCCTTTCGCTCTTTTGCCACGGTAATTGAAAAAACCGAAGAAAGCGACGAGAGCAGCGAAAAAGCCGATAAAAATCCATTATCCCGATTGCTCAATCGATAAACCCGATAAAATTGGTAAAATGATTTGGAACTCCAATTTGACGAAGCGATTGCCCCGACTATAATGAAAAAGTCTGAAATCAAAGAAAGAGAATGTGGTCCCATGCTCGATGAAGCAAAAACAAAAAAGGAACAGAGCACCGATCTTGCGCTGCTCTCAGGTCTGACCCGCCGCCAGCTCAGGGAGCTGGAGGAAAAGGAAAAGACACCCGCCCAGAAAACGGCGGAGGCGGTCATTATGGTGCTGCCGCTGCTCTGCGGCGGTATCGCGCTGCTCGAATATCTCCTCGTGCCGAACAACAGCCGCAACCGGAACCCGTGGAGCTATGTCTGGGTGCTCGGCGCGGCGCTGGTGGTGTATATCGTCTGCCTGCTCGCAGCGGTGATCGGAAAACAGCACGGGAAGAAAGACTTTTATGAGTCGCTGCACTATAGAGCGCCGCGCTATTCGGTGCTGCTGCTGTTCCTGACGCTGTACGATTATCTCACGCTGAAGACCGGCGTGTTGACGCAGCCGTTTGTGCCGTGCATGAACTATATCATCAATGCGTTTCTTGCCGATTACAAAATGCTGGCTGACTGTACGCTCAACACGCTCAAGCTGCTGTTTCTCGGCTACTTTATCGGTGTATCCCTCGGCCTTGTGACGGGCATTGCATGCGGCTATTCCAAGCGCATCCGCTACTGGATCGACCCAATCATCAAGTTTTTGGGGCCGATCCCCACATCCACGTGGATTCCGATCATCATGGTCATTGCTACCTCACTTTTCGGCGGTGCGGTGTTCATCATTGCACTCAGTTCCTGGTTCGCTGTGACGGTAGCCTCGCTCACCGGCATCGCCAATGTAGGCAAGGAGTATTTTGAAGCAGCGCGCACTCTCGGCGCGAACGACCGTCAGCTCGTGTTCCGCGTGGCGATCCCGCACGCCATGCCGTCCATTCTGCAGGGCTGCACGCAGGCGATGAGTTCTTCGTGTATCGTGATCATGATTGCGGAAATGCTCGGCGTAAAGTCCGGCCTCGGGTGGTATATGACATGGCAGACCGGCTGGGCGAGCTACGATAAATCCTTCGCGGCGCTCTTTGTGATCTGCTTCATCTTCACGCTGGTCACCAAGGGGCTCGAACGGATCAAACGCTATCTGCTCAGATGGCAGAACGGAGCGGAAAAGTAATGCGAAACGAAAAGAAAGATGTCTGCCTGACGCTGGAAAACGTCAGCAAGGTTTTTGCCAAGGTCGAAAGCGACGAGGTGACGCACGCGCTGCAGGATGTGAGCGTTACGATGAAAAGCGGGGAGTTTGTCTCCCTTGTCGGCCCTTCCGGCTGCGGAAAGTCCACGATCCTCCGCCTTGTGGCGGGCCTCATCCTGCCGACACTCGGCCGTGTCACGGTAGACGGCGCAGAGGTGGAGACACCTTCGCCGGAACGCGGCGTCGTGTTTCAGAATCCCACGCTTTTCCCGTGGCTCACGGTGGAAAAGAACATTGCGTTCAGTCTGGATGTGCGCGGCATGAAAGACGGGAAAGCCGAGCGAGTGGATCAAATGATCCGCATGATCGGTCTGGAACGGTTTCGGAACGACTATCCCGCACAGCTCTCCGGCGGTATGGCACAGCGCGTGGCGCTCGTGCGCACGCTCATCAACGAACCGGAGATATTGCTGCTCGATGAGCCCCTCGGCGCGCTGGACGAATTCACGCGCATGAACATGCAGGACGAAATCCTCAATATCTGGGCGCAGAAAAAGCAGCTCGCACTCATGGTGACGCACAGCATTGACGAGGCCGTGTATATGGGCACGCGTGTGCTCGTGATGGAGTCCAACCCCGGCCGCATCGTCGCCGATATCCGAATCGACGAGGACTTCCCGCGCGACCGTTCGTCTGCGAGCTTCGTCGAGTACCGCAACGAAATTCTCAACCGTCTCCACTTCGGCGGAAAAAAGACTGAATAAGAATTTATATGGCAATGCCCTGTAAATAAAAAAATTGAAGGAGAAAAGTACATGAAAAAGACCCTTGCCCTTGTGCTCGCGCTCGTCATGGTGTTCGCGCTCTGCGCGTGCGGCGCACAGGCCCCCGAAACCGGCGACAACGCCGGAACCGGAAACACCGGTTCCTCTACCCTGATCGCCGACGAGAACAACGACGGCCAGATCGAGATCGGCACCGTAGAAGATGTGGAAGTCAACGAAGCCAGCGAACACATGGACGCTGCCGAGGCCGCAGCTTCCGGCAACTGGGAAGCGCTGTTCGTCCCTGTGCAGATCGAGGGCCGCGCGATCGAAATGACCGATTTCGATCTCACCCCGACCGCGGAAGAACTTGAAGCCATGAAGAATGAGCCGGCTTATGGCCGTCCCATCGTGTACCTCATGTCCGACGGCTGCACCTCCGGCCCGACCATGGCTGATCATCTCGGTTATTATGCCGAGGCCGGTCTGACGGCCGAGGGCGTTAAGGGCACCACGGACGTGGAAGGCCTCGGCACCGGCAAGGTGGATGTTGCCTCCGGCATGATGGCGAAGATGCTCGTTCCCATCACCAACGGCGTGGACATCACGTTCGTCGGCGGCTCTCATATCGGCTGCAAGTCTCTGTACGTTCTCGCGGACAGCGAATACAACACTACCGCCGACCTGAAGGGCCAGAAGATCTCCACTCCGAACGGCATCGGCATGTCCGACTATAACATCACCGCTCTGCTGCTTGACGCTGACGGCATCAACTATGCCACCGACGTGGAACTCGTGAAGGTCACCGCTGACGCCTGCGTCGCCGCTATGGAAAACGGCGAGATCGCCGCGGCGCTGCTGAGTGATACCTTTGCCTATGCCATGGTGAAGGATGGCAAGCTCAAGTGCATCCGCTCCCAGCAGGATACCGATTTTGCGGACCGCACCTGCTGCGTTCTGGCTATGAACGGCACCTTCGTGAAGGAAAACCCGACCATCGCCAAGAAGGTGGCGCAGGCCGTGCAGAAGGCCCACAGCTGGATGCGCGATAACTCCGCGGAAGCCACGCAGGTGCTCATGGACATGGGCTGGAACGGCGGCAACTACGAGATGAACATCATGATCAACAATGCGCTGCAGTTCGGCCTTTCGGACGAGTTCACCGGCGCGACGCTTAAGGACTTTATCGAGCGCTACGTCCGCCTCGGCCTCATCACCTCCATGGACGATACGGACGAGATCCTGAACCTCGCCTGGACGCCTATCCTCTAAACCTTAAACGATACCCTATAGAACAACCTCCCCGATTGCAGCTGCATTCGGGGAGGTTGTTCGTCTCGGACAGGAATGTCAAAAGAGAAGTTTCATTCGCCTTTTTTCGTCCGGGGTTTTCGTTGGTTTTTCGGTCCGCTGCTTTTTTTGCAGACAACTGGCCGCCCATTCAAAAAACCATGGGGAGAATTCATACAGATACGTGGAATTCATCACGGCGTCGGTCAATTCCTCCGTGGTCGATGGCCGGTATCCGAAGGGGGAAAGCTCATCGACAAGATCGTCCAGACCGCCGCGGGCAGCCGTTTGGAAAAATCTTTTGGTGTCCTTGTTTACGGTCGCCAGACAGCAGAGATATTCTTCGGCTTTTCCAGCCCGCGGCAAGCGATGGCCGCACCGACGGCGCAGACCGCCGCTGCGATCCATGCCGTTGCCGGAGCGGAAAGAACATCGAGCAGACGCCCGGAGATGAGACTTGCGAGCACGCCGCCTATGGTCGTCATGCTGAAGGCAAGGCTTTGCCCCTTGGCAGCGTCGTCGTAGGGGACGATGAGCGTGACATAGGCCACGATCGCGGGCGCGTACAGCGCATAGGACAGCACCTGAAGAGACTCCGCGGCAAAGAGCAGCGGGATGTTCGGCGCCGCGGCGATCGCGGCGGTCTTGAGCGCGAAGAAGATAAACGAAAACCGCAGCACGGCGGTGCAGCTCCTCCGGCGGAAAATGCGCGAGAAGAACAGCATCGTCGGCACCTCGAGCGCGGTGAGGAACGCGGTGAGATAGCCGAGCGTCTCGATACCGCCGCCGGCGTGCTCTACAAAGTTGATGAGAAACGTGGACGTGGTGTTGTGCGAGAAAAAGAGGAGCGCCATTCCGGCGAGCAGCAGACAGAAGCGGGGACTCTCCCGCAGAAATACGCCGAGCGAACGGCCCTGCGGCGCCGGTGCGGCATGGCCGGAGAGCAGCTTCCTGCGCAGCCGGAGGACGGAGCGCGAGAGCAGCGCGTTGGAAACGCCCTGCAGCGCGGTGACGGCAAGCCCGGCAATGGGGATGACGCGCACGCCAAAACGCGTGACCCAAACGCCGAGCAGCATGGAAAGCACCATATACGCCGCCGACCCCATGCTGCGGGCAATGCCGTAGTTGACGGGGGATTCGTAATGCTCAAAATCGGCGCAGAGCTTCAGATTGAGCGTGTTCACCGCGAGAGTGAACGCCAGCAGCAGCGGATAGCAAAGCGTCGTAACGACGCCGCGCGCCGGGAAAAACAGCAGAAGGAGGAAGAAAGCCGCCTGAAGCATCAGCACCGGCCAGAGCACATCCGCCGCGTTGAAGCGCGGGGAGGTGTCCACAAAGGAGGAAAGCCCTGTGCCGAGCAGAAAGCCGAGGACGCTGCCCAGCGCGAGCATGCTGCCGAGCTTTGTGTTGCTGTAGCCGAGAGCGCCGAGATAAACGGCGGCAAAGCTGCTGGAAAGGCAGAAGACCATCCAGAATCCCACTTGATTGAGCGAGTAATACACCGTGATCCGCTTTGTGCTCACGCCGCGCCTCCTTTCGCCGTTGACGGTGATTCTATTATTCACAAAGGACACGCCGGTGTCAAGTATGCGTACCTGCACCGGCGTGTCTTAATGATTCGGATTTTATTTCGCGGCGGCGTAGATCTTTTCGATATCCGCGGCGTACAGCCGGACAAGACCGCCGATCTTGAGCGTGTCGTTCTGCGTGCATTTCACGGCCATTTCGTGCATCTGTGCCTCAGTAATATCGCCAAGGCCGAGCTCGCGCAGATTCGACGGCATGCCGACCGAGCGGCAGAAGCTCTCGAACGCGGCGACGCCCGCGAGAGCGGTCTCCTCGGGGTTCGCGTAATTCATCTCGCAGCCCATGACCTCCACGGCAAAGCGCGTGAAGCGGGGGAGATTGGCGTGCATCACATACCGCGCCCAGCTGCCCCATACGGCGGCGAGACCGGCGCCGTGCGCCACATCGAACATACCGCCGAGCTCGTGCTCGATCTTGTGCGTCGCCCAGTCCTGCACCTTGCCGACGCCCATAAGATTGTTGTGGGAAAGGCTGCCCGCCCACATGAGCTCGGCGCGCGCGTCGTAGTCGTTCGGATCGGCGAGCGCCTTTTTGGTGTTCGCCATTACGGTTTTGAGCAGTCCCTCGCTCATGCGGTCGAGAAGCTCGGTGTGCTCGGTGTTGGAGAAATAGCGCTCCATTGTGTGCATCATAATGTCCACACCGCCGCTGGCGGTCTGATACGGGGGCAGCGTGCAGGTGAGCGCGGGGTTCATAATGGCAAAGCGCGGGCGGGAGCATTCGTAGTTGACACCCTTTTTGAGCCAGCCGTCCTCGTTGGTGATGACGCAGGAGTTGCTCGTCTCGCTGCCCGCGGCGGAGATCGTCAGCACGGCGCCGACGGGAGCGCACGCCTTCGCCGCAGCCTTGCCCATGAAGAGATCCCAGATATCAAATTCGGGATTGGCGAGCGCGTAGCCAATGGCCTTCGCCGTGTCGATCACGCTGCCGCCGCCGACGGCGAGCAGAAAGTCCGCGCCGGTCTCCTTCGCAAGAGCGATGCCCTCGCGCACGCGGCTGAGCCGGGGATTCGGCTGCACGCCGCCGAGCAGCTCGTAAGGGATACCCGCGGCCTTGAGCGAATCGGTGCAGCGGCCGAGCAGTCCCGAGCGCACGGCGCTGCCGCCGCCGTAAACGACGAGCGCGTGCGTGCCGCCGCATTCGCGGACAAGCTCACCGCAGCGGCTTTCGGTGTCGCGCCCGAAAACGACCTTCGTGGGAACGCAGTATTCAAAGTTCTGCATGATGAGTTCTTCCTTCCAGTGTATCTATGTAGGATTTTACGTCAAATGGGTCGAGCGGCGTATCGCGCCGCAGATAGAGCGGATGATGGGGATGACCCTTTACGGAGCGCTTGCCCGCCGTGAACCACTCCGCGCCAAGCTCCTCGCCGACGGCGATCATGTCCGAAACGCAGCGCGGGAGATACGGGCGCATTTCAATGATGTTGCCCCAGGCTGCCCATACCGCCGGGCGGCGGGGGAGAGAGGCTTCGAGAACGTACCGGAACGCCGCCATATTCTCCGCGTGCAGATGCTCATTGAGCGCGGCGTCCATGTCGTTCGGGCGCGTGGCGCGCTGGGCGTAGACATTGAACATGATAAAGCTGTCGTACCCGTTTGAGAGCGCGATGCGCTGCACGCTCTGGAGCGTCGGGTCGAGGGCGTCCGGCGCGGCGGTCGAGGGATTCACGCCGATGCAGATGAGCGGCTTTTCCCCGCGAGTGCCGAGAATGTATCGGTACTCGGTATAAAAATCCGGAACGTACAGCCAGCGCGCGGCGTCATAATCGCCGCGCTGTCCGCTCTTTTCCAGCGCTTCGCGGAACGGCAGCAGCTCGAGCGTATCGGTGTCGGCGGTCGGAATGTGCATGGAGAGGTCTCCTTATCTTTCGTTACTGCCGCAGCAGCGCGCGGCGCGCCTCGTGGTCAGGCATGACGGAGGCGATGAAGCGGTAAAAGGCCGCCGAGTGGTCGTGGTGGCGGATGTGCGCGAGCTCGTGCACGACGACATAGTCGATCGCCTCCTCGGGGTACTGCATCAGCCGCCACGAAAAGCTGATCGCGTTCCTGCCGCTGCAGCTGCCGAAGCGGGTGCGCGCGCCGGTGATCGTCACGCGCGTCGGGTGCACGCCCATGAGCGCGGCATAGTGCTCGATCTTCGGCGGAAGGATCGTTTTGGCCTTTTCGATGAGCGCGCGGCGCTGCGCTTCGTCCGGTTCGGGGTGCGCGGCCTGCCGCGCCGCGAACCGTTCATGCTCGCGCGCGAGCCACGCGCTCTCCTTTTCCACGATCCGGCGGCTCTCTTCCTCCGACGTGCAATACGGCGCGCGAACGACGAGCCGCCCGTCTTTATCGAGCCGCAGCCCGACGGTCCTCCGGTTTGCGCGGATGACGGTGTAGCTTTCCATCAGTACCACGCCCACCCGAAGAGGAGAATTTTGATGAGCCATTGCCCGATAGTATAGTCGACCGTTACGGGGATCTCCTTCGTGACGAACCCGTCGCCGGAAACGCAGGTGAGAACGGTCTCGCCGCGCGCGCAGGCGCGCACCTCGCCGGTCGAGAGATCGACCGAGACAATGTTGATGTTCGTGTACCAGCGGACGGTCTTGTCGGAAGCGTCCTCCGGCGTGATCACGGCTTCGAGCGTCACGGTATCCTTATAGTGCAGCGTGAGCGCGTCCGGCAGTCCCTCTATGCCGCTCGCGGCGACGAGCATGGGGATGCTCTCCTCGCCGAGCAGCACACCGCAGTCAGCGCAGAAGCGCTGGCGCAGCCCCTCGCGGTCATACGTCGGCGCGGTGACGGTCATCCAGTCGCCGGAAACGTGCTTCGGCACGGCGCGTTTTTCCATTTCCGCGCCGCAGAGCGCGCAGCGAAGCGTTTCCTCGCCGTCTTCGGTCTCGGTAGGCGCTTTCGTTTCCGTCCACTCGCCGGGGGTGTGCTGCGGCGGCGTGAACGTGTCGTGGTAGGAATAGCCGCACACGGCGCAGGTGTGCTCGGTATAGCCGAAGGTATCGCAGTTCCCGGTGACCACCGTGTCGGTGTAGGACGGTTCAGCGCATTTTTCCGGCTTTACGGCGGCGGAGTAATCGAAGATCTCATTCCGCTGAAAATCGGCGGTGCATTCGGTGATGTTCGTCCAGGTGAGAAACTCTCCGGCAAACGCTTCGCAGTAGGCGCGCCGGTCGGCGTTATCCTCGAAAAACGTGATCTTGCCGGTCACGGCGCAGCCGGAGATCGTGCCGATGTCCACGGTCTTGTCGTACTGATAGAACATGCCGACAAGTCCGCCGTTGTGCGCATAGCCGCGGCAGGCGGCGTAGCCGTCGATCGCGGCGGTGCAGCCGGTGAGCGCCGCGTTGCCGCAGGAGAGAATGCCGCCGAGAAACTCCTCGCAGCGGAGCGACGCGATGCTCTCATCGGAGAAAACAAGTGAGGAATCCGCGGAGCAGTTCGTATACGTCCCGCCGCCAAAGCCGACGAGCCCGCCGATACCGGCGATGCAGCGGTCGTGCTCATCGATGGGTTCGCGCTGGCACGTCTCCGTGAGATCGATGCGGGCATCAAAAACGGAGACGTTTTCGAGCACCGTTTCAGGCGAAGCAAAGCCCGCGAGCGTTCCGGCGAACACATTCTCCGGCGTCTCCACGGCGATGTTCACGCCGCGCAGCGAAAGATCGCGGACCGAAGCGCCGCTGAGCACGGAGAAAAAGCCCGTGAGCGCGGTGTCGTAGGTCTTGTCGTTCCCGTCCACCGTCTCGGCGCGGTCTGCGCCGAGCGAGGAGATCGTGAGATTGTAAATGGTATGTCCGCCGCCGTCGAGCGTGCCGGAAAAGGCGATCGGCTGCCAGTCCACGCCGGTCATGTCGATGTCGGCGGTGAGAACAAAGTCGCCGTCCGGCATCTCGCGCAGGAGCGAAAGCTCCTCGGCGGAGGATATTTCGCAGGGCGCGTCCGCCGCCGCAGCGGGGCAGAGCGCGAGCAGAAGCACGGCGCAAAGCGCGCCGGAAAGAAAGCGTTTAACGTTCATGCGATGCCTCCTGTAATGCTGTCTAAGTATAGCACGCGCGTCAAATGTTTTGCAACTGCCGCCGCTATGCGATATAATGAAAAACCGGTAGGGACGGGGCTTCGCTCCGCCCGCGGACGATCGCATCTTTCTTATGGAGTTATGCAGACATGAAATACTATTTCGCCCCCATGGAGGGGATCACGACGCACGTTTTCCGCGCGGTCCATTCGCGCCGTTTTCCCGGCGCGGACCGGTACTATACGCCGTTTTTCTCCCCGACGTCCGACCATCTCTTTACGCCGCGGGAGCTGCGCGAGCTGACGCCGGAGACGCCCTGTGCTGCGCCGGTCGTGCCGCAGATTCTCTCCAAGTGCGCCGCGGACATCGTCTGGGCCGCCGAGGGGCTGCAAGACATGGGATATACGGTCTTTAACCTCAATCTCGGCTGCCCGTCGGCAACCGTGACGGCAAAGGGCAAGGGCGCGGGGCTTCTGCAAAAGCCGGACGCGCTCGACACGCTGCTCGCAGATGTGTTTGCCGCCTCGCCCATTGCCGTGTCGCTCAAAAGCCGCATCGGGTATCTTGCGCCGGAGGAATTTCCGCGCCTTCTGTCGATCTACCGGCAATATAACGCGCAGGAGCTCATCCTCCATCCGCGCACGCGAAAGGAAATGTATTCCGGCGCGGTGCATATGGACGCCTTCGCGCTCGCCGCGGCGGGAAGCCCGTTCCCGGTCGTATACAACGGCGATCTCTTCACCGCGGAGGACATCCGCGCGTTTGAAGCCGCCCACCTGGAAACGGAGGCGGTCATGCTCGGCCGCGGCGCGGCGGCTGACCCCGCGCTGTTCCGCCGTCTGCGCGGCGGGGCGGCGACCTCCCGCGAGGAGCTGCGGCAGTTCCACGAGGAGCTGTACGAGGCGTACCGCGCCGAGCTCGGCGGCGTGAACGCCATGCGGAAAATGAAGGAGCTCTGGCACTATCTCGCAACGCTTTTCATCGGCGGGGACGAGCTCGCCAAAAAGATCGCCCGCACGAAGGACGTCTATAAATTCAACGACTACGTATCCGAAGCGCTCTCCAACCTGCCGCTCCGGAGCGGGGAATAGGAATCCAAAAGCTGCCGCGACCGAAAGCCACGGCAGCTTTTTTCAGAAAATATGAAACCTTTTGCTCCGCTTTTGCGACTTTAGGAGTGTAAGGAGGTGGGAAGCATGAACGACGCGGGTATCATCGATCTCTATTGGCAGCGCTCCGAGCGTGCCATCCCGGAAACGGAGAATGCCTATGGGCCGTATTGCCACACGGTGGCGTATAATCTCCTGCGGAATGCCGAGGACGCGGAGGAGAGCGTGAACGATACGTGGCTCGCGGCCTGGAACGCCATGCCGCCGGAGCGCCCGAACAGTCTGAAGGCGTTTCTCGGCCGGATCACGCGCAATATTTCCGTAACACGCCTGCGCCGCAGCGGAAGCCAAAAGCGCGGCGGCGGGGAAGCGAGCCTTGCGATCGACGAGCTCTCCGAGTGCCTGCCGGGAGGGAGCGATCCGGCGCGGACGGCGGAAAACAACGAGCTTCTCCGGAGCATCGATGCGTTCCTCTCGTTGCTTCCCAAACGTGAACGGGTCATTTTCCTCGGACGGTACTTCTACGCGCTGACCGCGGAGGAGATCGCCGCGCGGCTCGGCATGAAGACCGCCGCAGTGAAAACCTCGCTGTACCGGACGCGGAAACGCCTGGCGCAAAAGCTGGAAGAGGAGGGATATTGAATGAACGGCGGAGATATTCTGTTTGACGCGCTGAACGGCGTATCCGACCGCTATGTTCTGGAAGCGGGGGATTTGCTCCGGATCGGCGAGGAAAAGCCGCACGGACGCGGAAAGGCAAAGCTCTGGAAAACGGCGCTGCTTGCCGCGGCGCTCGCGCTGCTGCTCGCTGCCGCGGCCTATGCTGCCGGGCTGCTGCATTGGAAGGATCAGACCTACGCCATCGAGGGAACAAACCGCGTCATCGTTGTGCCGAACGGATTGCGCGGGACGAAAACCTACGAAGGCACCGCCGCGTGGTGGTCGTGGGCGGCGCAGCAGGAGACATGGACCGAACCCGACTGGAGCTTCACGCGGGGAGACGATGCTCTGCGCAAGACCTGCGAGACATACCGGGCGACGACGCCGGAGGCTGCGGCAAAGCTGAGGGAGATCGCGGAGACTTATGACCTTGCGCTCTGTTCCGAGTATTTCACCCTGACAGGGCGTGATGAGCTGTATGAGCTCAGCGGCATGCAGCCGTATGTAAAGAACGGCTCGGACGAGGTGCAGGGTGGGTATATTTTCCCGGATGGCTCCTTTTATGCGGAGGGCTGTCTGGTGTTCGGGGAGACGAAGCTTTCTGCAACGCTTCAGCGCGTCTCGACCGGCGCGCTCTATCCGTTCGCCTTCCCCGCGCCTGCGGCGGAGTATACCGAACGGGAATACCGAAACGCTCTCGGGCAGAGTGTGAACCTCGTTCTCTGGGAGAACGGGCGGCTGGAGATCTGGTATCTCTCCGAGGATGGCGAAATGTTCGCGGCGCTGCGAATGTATGATTTTGACCGGCCGTCGGCGCAGAAAATGCGCTCGCTCGGCGTGGAAAATGCCGGGGAGCTTGCAGAATTTCTTGCCGATCACATCGATTTCTCCGCGGTCTGCGAAAATAACGGCGCAGCGCGCTCTCTTGTGGAAAGAGCGCGTGTGTTGTACGACCCGGACGCGGCGGCGCGGCTGGAAGCGTTTTATAAGAGCTGCGCTTTCCGCGCGGCACGGGAGTTTCAGAGCTTCTTTACGGAGAATTTTTACGGCGCGTGCTTCACCGGCGTGTACGGGCAGAGCGGCTACGAGGACATCAGCGCAAAGCTCTCGGAGCTTGCGGAGTGGTACGACCTGCGGTATGCGAGTGCCAAAACGCAGGACGGGAACAATGCCTTTTACGATAACGGCGCGTTCTACGAGGAACGACCCCAGCCGGAGGCAGTGGGCAGCGGAAAATGGCTCGTACATTACATCCCCAAGAACGCCCTGTACACCCGCATGACGCACTACACGGATTTTGCCGAGTATCGGAGAGTGTGGAGCTGCGAAACGGCATCGGGGCAGAGCATTGTGTGCGCGACGGACGGGCCGGAGAAGATCAGCGGAAGCTATCTCTTTTATGAAACGGACGATGCCTACGTTCTCGTTAATGTTGGCGCGAGGGACGCCTCGCTCATGGAGCGTGCCGCCGAGACGATCAACTGGACGGCGTTCGACAGGGAAGGAGACGGAAAATGAAACGGATGGTAGTACCCTTGCTTTTGCTTGCGCTGCTGCTCGGCGGCTGCGGCACGCGGACGCCGGAGGCGGAAACATCGGAAACACCGAACGCAAATGCCGCCGCGCCGAACACGGAAATTCGCGACTGGTCGGAGCCGAACGCGGTGGACGACAGCTACTCTTTTCAGCACGACCCAACGGCGTATTATGAGCAGACCGGCGACGATTCCGGCCTCTACGGCTTGATAACGAAAACCTGCCTTCCGGAATATGTGGATCGCTGGGTAGACGGTGGGGAGATTTTGTGGACGGAGTTTCATGGTCTGAGCAGCGGCGGAAACCAGAGCGGCGCTTATTACGGCTGGATCGCCTTCACCGGCACGCCGAAAACCGAGCTTGGCTGGCGCACGGCGGACTTTAACGGAACTGAATGCTACTGCCGCAGCATCTTTATCCGCGAGATCCCCAATGGAGACGGCACATACACGGTCGTCACGGCAAAGAGCTGGCCCATGGAGGTTGTCCTTGTCAACGATACCGTCGCGGCCATCGGGATTGAGGATCTGTTTTCCGGCCGCATGCTCCCAACGCTCGCGAGCGCAGAGCTGTACGTTCCGCAGCTCGGACAGAGCTTCGTCATGACGGAGGAGACGGCGCTGTGCTCGCTCGAAAAGGCGCTCTCCAAGGAGGCGGACACCGTGCACATAACTCCCACGGGAGCCGATTTCGGCGAACAGGAAACCCTCTGCCCGCTCTACCTGCGCTTTGCCGACGGGAGACGCGCGCTTCTCTTTACCGCCGGAGACGGCGCGGACGGCTGCGCCGACGGGTCGCTTCTGCCATGCGCGGTGTTCGGTGCGGAAAGCGTATTTGAGCGCTTCGGCGTGCCGCTCGAAGCGGCAGGTTATACTCATAACGCTGACGGGACTACCACTGTGACCAATTCAATAGGCGGCGGCATTTCCGACGGCCTGACGAGCACGGCACGCTACGATGCACAGGGACGGCTGGTGTATTGGGAACGGGTTTGGACATGGGCCAATCTGGGAACCACCAGCTTCAATACCGAGACGGTCTCCTACCGCGAGGACGGAAAAGTTGCTTCTACCTTGGGGTGTTCCGACCTCAGCGGGAGCAGCGAAGAGTACACAACGCTCACAACGTACATCTATAATGAACGCGGCAATCTCACGCGCATCAACGTGGAATATGATCCGACGGATGTTTTCGGCCCCGGATACTACCACGAACTGCGCTACGATGAGCAGAACCGGCTCGTCGCCTATGTTTTCCACTATGCCGACGGCAGCGAAGGACGCCCAAGCGGCAACGTCTATTTCTGGTACACGGAGGACGGCCAGCGTTGCTACTACCATGTGGACACGAACGGCAACCTCGTCGGCGGGCCAGACGGTACGTCGGGCGATAATCCCGTCCGCCGGTAATGCGGACACCCCCAAAACAATAAGACAGAGCCTGCATCTCCCAAAGGGAGCGGCAGGCTCTGTTTCTGTCATTTATTCTTCTTTCAGCGCTTCGCGCACGGGCTGCCACGCGTTGATGAGCGCATCGAGTGAGCGCGCGGCGTTTGTGGGGCTCGTGGAGGGAAGGACGGTGTCCTCCCGCCCGGTGAGCGGGTAGATATATTTCCGGTACAGCCGGTGGGCCGTTCCGCCGTTCGTAAAGATCTGCCGGATGCACGCCGTTTCCAGAATGGGCGTGAGGTCGTTCGGCACAGCGTTCCGGATGGAGGCGTCGGACGAACCCGCAATATCGCACGAGGCGATCACATCCCAGAGCGCAATATGATTCGCCAGAAGAAACGCGCGCTTTTCCTCCACCGTCTGCGGCACGTCCGCGCTGAGCAGCGCCGCCATTACCCGCCAGAAGCGGTTTTGCGGATGCCCGTAAAAGAACATCTGCTCGCGGGACTTTACCGAGGGAAACGAGCCGAGGATCAGAATGCGCGAATCCGGCGCATAGATCGCCGGGAAGGGATGGCGCAGCGATTCCATTTCCATTTTAATCACCTCCGGCGCGGCAATTATCCATAAGAGTATATAACCGCACCGGCGCCTTTGCAAGAGAAATGCTTTAGCCGTGCCCCTCGGCGGCGATCATGCGCATGGCGCTGCCCGGCGCTTCCGGCTGCGGCAAGAGCGTAACGCTCAAATGCATCGCCGGGATCATGACGCCGGACAGGGGACACATCATCCTCGACGGCGAAACGCTCTTCGACAGCGAAAAGCACATCAATCTCCCGCCGCAGAAGCGGCGGATAGGGTATCTCTTCCAGCAGTACGCCCTCTTTCCGAACATGACGGTGCTGCAGAACATCCGGTGCGGCATCCGCTCCGGCAGCCGCGCCGAAAAGCGCCGCCGCGCAGAGGAGAAGCTGCGCCGCTTCCGGCTGGAAGGGCTGGAGAAAAAGTACCCGGCTCAGCTCTCCGGCGGACAGCAGCAGCGCACGGCCCCCGGCGATAGAACGACCGCAGCGTTCAACATCCTTGTGGACAAATGCCTGTACTACAAGTGAAAGTGAAATAGCAAGAGGGACGGTTTTCGCTGATATATTCGCGAATCAAGCGTTTACACCTTCAGTATGAAATGGCTTTTATGAAAGTCCAGAAGTCCTTCGCTGCGCATTTTGCCAAGTTCCAGCGAGAGACCGCTGCGCTCCACCGCAAGGTAATCCGCGAGCTGCTGGCGGGAAAAGGGAATGTCAAATTCATATGACCCGAGCCGCTGCGCCTCGGCGGAGAAGTAGGACATCAGCTTGGCGCGCGTCGTGCGCTGCCCCATATGCGTGAGCTTTTCGCCGAAGCGCAGGTTTTTCTCGGCAAGCTCGCCGAGAAGATTCCGGATGATGCGGCTGTGGTGCTCACAGGCGGACGGACACACATTCAAAACGCGCTTTACGTTCAGGAACATTGCCGTGACGGGAGTTTCGGCGAGCACGCTTACATTCAGCAGCGAGCCGGGCGCACAGGCATACGCGGCGGCAAACGTCTGTCCCGGCCCCGCTTTGGAGAGAATGTTGCGGTTGCCCCAAATATCCTCCTGCACGACAAGAACACTGCCCGAGAGCACAAGACCGATCGACTCGGCCGTATCACCGGTGCGGAGCAGAAAGGTGTCCTTCGGAAAGCGTTCTTCTCTCGTCTCCAGACAGGAGAGCATGGCCGCAAGCTCCGTTTCGGAAATGCCCGAAAAAAGCGAAGACGACCGGATAACTGGCAAAAATTCTTTCATAAAAACTTCTTTCGTTGAAAATTCAACCGACTTGTTGAAAGTATTATACTATAATCCAGACGTAAAACACAAGGAGGGCACAAAAATGAAAAGAAGGATCATTGAGATCGACCGGGATAAATGCAACGGCTGCGGCGCGTGTGCCGCAGCGTGCCACGAGGGGGCCATCGCTATGATGGACGGCAAGGCACAGCTCATGCGCGACGATTACTGCGACGGTCTGGGCGACTGCCTGCCCGCCTGTCCCACCGGCGCGATCTCCTTCGTAGAGCGTGAAGCCGCCGCTTACGATGAGCAGGCGGTGCTCGCCAATAAGCAGAAGAAGATGCAGCAGCAGGGGATGAGTCTTCACAGCGGCTGCCCCGGAACGCGGATGAGAACCTTCCGGCACGAGACGGCGTCCGGCACCGAGCCTGCCCCGGCTGCGGCGCAGAGCCGTCTTTCCCAGTGGCCGGTGCAGATCAAGCTCGTGCCGGTGCGCGCGCCGTTTTTCAATGGGGCCAAGCTGCTCATCGCCGCGGACTGCACGGCGTATGCCTATGCCGCCTTTCACGAGCGGTTTATCAAGGGACACATCACCCTTGTGGGCTGCCCGAAGCTCGACAGCGTGGACTATTCCGAAAAGCTCACCGAGATCATCCGGAGCAATGATATAAAAAGCGTGACCGTTGTCCGCATGGAGGTCCCCTGCTGCGGCGGACTGGAGCACGCGGCGAAAACCGCCTTGCAGCAGAGCGGAAAATTCATCCCGTGGCAGGTCGTGACGATCTCCACGGATGGTAGGATCCTCGACTGAGAGATGGATAAAGGAGTGCAGGTTGCCTGAACATCACTTACAGACAGAACGGAGATTATCTTATCCCGAACATTGTTATCCGCAAGACCAAGCCCATCGGACACTACGGCAGACTTCGCAAGGCGTATCTGGAAATGCACCGCCCGATACTGTTCAATGAGCTGGTGCTATCCGACAAGCTCTTTGAGCATTGCG
>QWCN01001469.1_pt1 | contig 36179 bp, 49 predicted proteins | sample 1972711 | NCBI WGS metagenome assembly QWCN01 (sample SAMN09866707, study PRJNA288562) | Human gut metagenome isolate term1_stool, whole genome shotgun sequencing... | isolation source: gut | host: Homo sapiens | place: USA: California
GGCTTGAGCAGCCACTTTCCGGCTTGGCAGAGCTTGTCGATCAAGGCTGGGCGGCTCATCGTGCGCCTCTTTCAAGGCGACAGTACTGCCAAGACTGACTGTTTAAAAAAATATGATGCTTTTTCATATTGTTATCTCCTATTTCTTGACAATTATCTGAAATTCGTCGCCCTTATCCGCATCGAAAAGCAACTGTATGGAATTACTCGTAGTTCCATTGCTCCCCACCTCGTTGTACTGCTTGCCGGGTGCCAGCAGCAGACCCAGCCAGTACAGTCTGAAGCTCTTGGAGCCCACCACGTAGGTAACGCCAGAGGGCAAGGTCAGATTGCCGTTGGCGGCGGCCGCCGCCGAAAGCGTCCACACCACGCGGCTGATGACGTGGAGGCCTTCCACCCTGGCTTCAAGCTCCAGAAAGTCGCCTCTCGTGACGTAGCCTTCATCGGGCAACTCGATGGTAAGCTCGGCGTCCGTACTCTGGATGATGGGGATGGTCAGCTCATGCGTGATGGTCTGGCCGTCCTGCGGCAACACTTTGTAGTAGCGACCGTGGTTGGCGTAAGCGTAGAGGACTTCAGCGCTTTCACCTTCCAAGTGGCCGATGACGCCCAACTCGTATATCCACCAACCGCCAACATCGGCGGGGATGGTGGCGTGCAGCAAGGTGATTTTGGGATCATTTTTGTCCCGGCTGCGCGAATCTATGGGACGACGATGTACCTCATGCACAAGTTTCGTCACGGTGGGATTAGGCGTGACCTCAGCCAAATTGGCGTCGCCGATGGCAATATGGGTCAGGATGACACCCTTGCCCGTGGCGAGAGCGCGGGCCTCAAGCGCGGCCCCCGCGTCTGTAAGTACGGCATAGTACTGACTGGCCATGATAGCTCCCTATGCGGCGCGTGCCGCAAGTACGGATGAGGTTATCCCGGTCACGCCCATCGCCGTGCGGCGGTACAGGACGGAAGGGGCGGGCGACGGGAAATGGACATAACTGCGGCTCTGGGTAAGGCTCCGCAGCCCCACACCCACGCGCACTTCCAGCGGAATGGTTATATCCGTAATAAAATATTCGATTTTTGAGCGGGCTGGCTTGTATTCGTTGGCCAACCACCACGCCAGCTGCGAGGCGTCCGGGCCGAAGGGCGTGTCGTTCACGTCCAGCCGCACGCGGAAGTGAGCCCAAAGCTCCGGGAGCGAAGCAGGCAAGATCGTGGCTATAAAGGCGTTTTCGAGATAGATTCGCTCTACGCCGCGCACTTTGCCGCCAAGCATGTGCCATACATAGGCGTTGATCACGCGCTGCCTGTAGAGTTCGTCGGTATCGATGCGCGTCCGAGGGACTCCTCGGCTTTCGCCGTAGCCGACGATCATGTCCTCTTCAGAGGTGACGGGCGTCCACTGGCGACGCAGCCACAGGATGTCCTCGCGCACGTCGTCCATGTACACCGCCAACCCCTTGACCAGAGCGGACAAAGGCCCCGGCGAAAAGATGGGTGGCCAGTTCAGCCTGTCATGGAAATACTGCCAGAAACGGCTAGCCATAGTGTCCCCCTACGCCTGTTCGACCCAATCGATCCGCAGATCCAGCTCGGCCAGAACGGGCAGGGCGTCGGGCGCGATGACGATGTCCCCGGACGGGCTTTCCCAGCGGATGCGCTTCACGCTGGGGAGATTGATGATGCCGGAGGCCAAACGATCCCGCACCACGTCTTTGCCGAGCGAGAAACGCGGCAGGCCGTCGCTCTCGCTGCCAAAGGAGAACATCTTCCGTATCGTGGCTTCAGCCTGTGCCTTGATGGTCTTTTCGTCGCCGGACAGGATTTCCAGCACGGCCTTGACGGAGATATTCACGAGCGTCGGGGCCTTGACTTGAAGATCGTGGTTGATGACGATAGCGTCTTCCAGCGCTTTGCGGACCTTTTCCAGCAGCTTGGCCGTAGGGCTGCCCGCACTGCCCTGCACGATCACATCCACCGTGCCTTCGCCGCGCGGATGCTGGTCGGAGACGTACACGGCGATCACGCCCGGCACGGACAGCGCCGCCTTTTCGTAAGCCGCCCTGGTGATACCCGCCTGACTCTTCCATGCCAGCGTGTAGCGGAGCTGGAGCCCCGCGTCGCCTTCTTCGTCCGCGCCTTCTTCCGTCAACCAGTCAGCGGCATTGATCACACCGCTGATGCCTTCCACAGGCGTCACCAACTCGCATATCTGCCCGACGGTAGCGTTACCTCCCTGACCGTAATCCTCCGCAGTTACCGACACGGCCACGGAATCCGAGCCTTCCGGCAAGACGGCCAGATCGTCCGTCACATAACGATAGATGGTGCCCGTTCCGTCCGGCGGCGTGCGCAGAATGCGCCCGCCGGGAATACGGATATTGCCACTCTGATCCCCCCGCAGGAACAGCACTGTGCCCCGCGCTTTCGTTGCCGCTTTGCGCGTGAGATCAACCTGTACCACATGAGTATTCAGCCATTCCCCCGTCGCGTCGCGCGGGATGGCCTGCCGATGGACCACGTCCAAAAAAGTATAAAGTTGCCACATCCCCCACGCGAAAAGTTCTATCAGGCCCCGCGCTATCCCTTTATTGAGATTCAAACGCGCCGGAAGCCAACCGCGCGCGGCGTAGTCGTCCTGCACGGCCTCGATGCGGGCGTACAACTCAGAACGTATCATTCCAATATCCTTGGAAAGACGTATGCTCATAGCGCCTCCGGCTCCTTGTAGCTGCCGTCCTTGATCACCAGTTCCCGGACTCTCTTGTCCGCCTGCAATACCAGATTCAGCGGCTGATCCGCGCCGATGAAGCGCCATTGCACGGCCACGGTCAGGCTTTTTTCGTCCCAGGCGAGATAGGAGCTTTTGACGGAACCCACCACGACGCGCGGGTCTTCCTCAACGCGCATGGTCACTTCGGCCAGAAAGGCTGCCCGCGTCGTGGCCGTGCTGTCCTCGTAGAACCAATCGGAAATGAGGCTCCCGAAATCCAAGTCATAGAACAGCGCACCCAGCCGCGTGAACAGACGCAATTTGATGTCCTGCACGCCTGTTTCAACACCGGATGTCAGCACCAGTTCGCCGTTGGCGGCGACTTTGGCTTGTCCGGAGTCGTCAAGGGCTATGTCTTGCCCCCACAAGTCTGTCGTTGCGGTACTCATGGGGGCAACACTGGCACAAAAAAGAGGAACGCGCCCGGAAAGGACGCGCTCCATGCGAACAAAAAACGGCGACTTTCAAAGGGAAAGAGCATCGTGTTGTCACGAGAAATGAGAATGAAGCTAATGCGGGCAGCTTCCGCCGCTCCGGCTGGCGGCAAAGGCGTTGCCGGACACGGACAGATTGCCGTTGACGGTCAGAGGGCCGTTGACTGTGATGCTCCCGTTCGTCGTCCGGTGTGCGTTCTCCGTGGTTGTCCCCGTGCCGCCGCCCGCCCCGGCGCAGGTTTCATTGCCGTTTTTGACGATGCTGGGCGCTTGCAGGGTCAGCGTCCCGGCGGCCTCAACCGTGGCGTCGCCCCCGGCCTTGATGGTCGCGTTCCCCCCGATTTCCACGGTCCAGTTTTGGGGCGATATGGTCAGAAACGAACCGTCTTTCTCGATCTTCAGGCTCACGCCAGGCGTCTGCTGGATGATGAGTTCGTCCAGGCCGCAGTCCGGCGCGCTGTTTGACTGCCAGCGGAAGTTGGAAATGCGCGGATAGTTCGGGTCGCCGTCATAATAGGAGAGGTCGCACAAGGTGCCCACAGCGGGCGGGCAGACGATCCCGCGCTTCGGCCCGCCCCACATGATGGGGATTTCAACCTGCGGAATCACCGGTTCCGCCGGGTCCGGGCTTTCGTCGTTCCGCAGCGGCTGCACGTCAGCGAAATAACGCCCGTCGCTGGCGTAGCTGGCCACTATCTTTGCCTTGCGCGTCATGCGATAGTACGCCCGCAGGTTGGGCATGGCCAGTTCTAGGGCGCGCTTGAGCAGAGACAATAAACTTTGTTCCGCCATGATTACCCCCAGCCGCTGTTCTGGCCGTAGCCGATTGTCGTGGTGTTCCCGTCCGCGCCCAGGCTGTGAACCACTTCTTCCGCGCGCACCAGTTCCGAAAAGTCCCGCCGATGGTCGCGGATGCGCACCTTGCGGCTGTGCGTCAGTCCCGGCAAAACCGTGGATACCGCATAGGACATGCCCGCCGGGTTCGGACTGTGGGAAATCAGGCTCGCCGCCGATTCAATGACGAACACGTCGCCCGGTTCGTCGCCGTCCGACCAGTACAGGCCCGCTTCGCCAAGCCACACGGCGTGCCGGGAAAGATCATGCCCCCAGCTCCTCTCAAGGCTTGCGGCAAGCTGTTTGACGGCCCGCGCCACGGTCACGTTGCTGAACACGATATGCGGAAATGTCTCAGCCGGAATGCTGATGCCCGCCACGGGCAGTCCCGTGGACGCCAGCAGGCGGCGGGACACAACGTCCGCCGGTTCGCCGTGCATGGCTTCCGTCACCGTCGTGTCAATTAGCGCCTGTTCCCGCCCCACAGCGGAAACTCGAATGGTATCCGCCCCGGCTGGCTGAAAATCCTTCACCGTGCCGGACCAGTCGTGCCATGTGCCGCCTTCGCCCCTGTGCCCGAAACGCACGCGCACCGTCTGTTTTTTCGCAAGTCCGGCCTGTACCGAACCGTCGGCGTCCAGTATGTCTACTTCGCAGGTTGAGACGACGGCCCGGCGGCGCAACGTCAGCAGAATGCGCGGGCTGCGCAGCACTTCCACGCCGCCCACGTCGCAGCGGATGTTGATGCCTTCAATCATAATCAGTCCGTCTTGATGATAATTTCGTCTTCCTTGGGCGCGGCCTGTTTGGCCTTTTCCGCCGCCTGTTCCTTCAGCTCTTTCGACGTGGGGCTTTTGGCCTGCGCCTTCTCCGTCTTGACGATGGGCGGGTTGTGCTCCACAAAGCCCAGCGTGGCCGAAATCTCGTCCGTGGCGTCGTTTTCCGCCGTTTGCAGCTTGGAAAAGACCACTTGCCGGATGCCACGCGCCAGTAGATGCCGGTTCGCCACCGTATAAATTTGTGGGTTGGCCTTGTCGTCCACCTTGCGGAACATGCCGGACAGCGTTCCCAGTTTGTCGTAGCAGCTTGTGTCGCCGTCAGTCACAAGGTACAGCGAAACCATGATGTCGCTGTCTTCAAAGCCCTGCGGCGTCTTTTTTTTACCGCTGCTGCCGTCCACTTTCTGCTCGTCGAAGCGGACCTTGCCGTCCACGCGCAGGGAATGCAAGATGCCCGGCACTTCCTCGCCGCCCAGCGTCACCACGCCGTCTTCAAAGGTGATCAAATTCGATTTTTGCCCGTTTTGCTGACTGTTGTCCTGCGTCTGGCTCATGCCATGCCCTCCATCTGTCCTATTTCCGCCTGAAAGGCGTTTTTCAGGCTTTCAACAAAAGCTTTTGCATCTTGTACGTCGGGCAGGCTCAGACCGTTTATCGTAATATTGTAGGTCTGGCCGCCCTGGGCGCTGGCCGTCCGACGCCGCCCATCCGCGCGGCCATCGTCCTGAAGATCAACGGAAGGGATTTCCGAGACCGCCATAGTCGGTGCGACCGGCATTATGGGCGGCATAGCCGGGATCTGGCTGGCAGGAAGCGCGGGAACGGTCTCCTTCACAGGGTTGCCTAGCCCGTTCCACCAGTCACGGATTTTTCCGCCCACGGCGGAAAGCGCGCCGGATACCTTGGACACAAGCCCGCCCTGGGCGCTGGTCACGCCGTCGCCAAGGGTGGTCATCATGCGTGCGCCCGAAAGCGTAAGCTGCGATAGAGGGCCTACGTGCGCATCTGAAAAGGGCAGGTACTCACGTACCTTAGCCAACACGCCCGCCACGGAATCCACCACGGCCACCGCCATGCTCTTGATGCCGTCAATAAAAGTTCCCAGCAGTTTGGCCCCGGATTCAAAGAGGCTCAGGCCGCCGAAAAACTCCAGCACGGCGTTCCAGGCCGCCGTTATTCCGGCCAGCAGGGACGCGCCGAAGCCCGCAATGCCGCCGATGATGGCATCCCAGGACCCGGTAATGAAACCGACGATGGCGTCCCACTTCTCGCCCGCCCAGTCGGCTATGCCGCTCCAGAGATTGCTCCACCACGCGCTGATTTCGTCCCAATGGGAAATGACCCAGCCCGCCGCCGCTGCCAGCGCCAGCACAAGGGCAATGACGATACCTATGGGGTTCGCGTTCATGGCGGCGTTGAGCAGCCATTGCGCCGCCGCCCACGCTTTTGTGGCGACGGATACGACAAGCATTACTCCGTGATACGCCAGAAACGCAGCCTTGATGCCCACCGCCGTCATGAGTACCACGCCGAGCATTTTTCCCAGCGCCGCCCAGGAGGTGGGGTCCGCGCTGTCGTTGGCCGCCGCCGTCGCGCCCGTCAGCGTGAACAGGCCGCTGCACAGCGCCGATACCCAGTCTACGGCGTAGCCGATGATGGAAACGAACAGCCTTACCCCGTCCACAAGCCAGACAAAGGCCGTCGCCAGCCCCTCCAGTACGCCGCCGGCCAGCTCCCCCAGAACCGTGCCGAAGGCTTCCCAGGACGACGCGGCGCTGGTCACTTCATTGCCGGAGAACGCGCCGAACAGCCCGGAAAGAGCCTGCATGAGTTCGGCCACGGCCAGCCGCACGGGTACGAAAATGACGTCAATGCGGGCAAAGGCCGTGGAGAGCGCCTTGCTGAATCCTTTGAACACGGCCTGAATGCGGTACACGATGCGGGAAACCGTGGTCACCAGGCCCACCAGTCCGGCGGCCTTGATCTGTGTGGCAAGCTCGCCGCGAATCTCCCCGCTGTCGTTTTTGAGCGTCTGGAACACGGCCAGCACGCCCTTGACCGTAAGCGTTATCTTCTGCCAGCACTCGTGAATGTAATCCGCCATGCCGCCGAAGTTGGTCCGGTACGCGGCATAGAGGAGGCCCAGTACGGCGATGACCGCCAGCACCGGCGCGCCCAGGCCCAGCAGGGCCGTTTTGGCCGGGGCAAGCGCCTTGCCCAACAGCGGCCCCACGGAGCTGAAGAACCAGATGGCGGCGGACAAGGCCGTCACCGCCACCAGTGCCGTACCCAGTGCGCCCGCAACCTGCAGCAGCCATTGCCCCAACGTGGTATCCGCCACGGAGCGGACGGCATCAACCAGCACTCCCAGTTTTTCCGCCGCCCAGCCGATGGACGGCAGAAAGGCGTTGCCCACGGATATGGCGAGATTCGTCAATTTGTTGGACAAAAGTTGCAGGGTATTGGCTACGGTCTTGCTGCGCGTATCGAACTCCGCCTGCATACTCCCGGCGTAGTTGGCCTTGTTCCCCACAAGCTCGAACGCCTGGGAAAGGTTGTCCATATTTTGCAAAAGCGGCGCGATGGCCCCGATGGCTTCTTCCCCGAACATCTCGGTCAAAAGCGACATCTGCAGCTCTTTGGGCTTGTCCGCCAGAGCCTGCAGCACCTTTGTGATCGTGCCCTGCGCGTCGGTCTGCATATCCTTGGCCATCTGCGTGGCGGAAAACCCCAGGGACTTGAAGGCAGCAGCCTGATCCTTGGACATGGCCGTGCCCTTGACCAAGGTTGTGGTGAATTTTTTCAGGGCCGTGGCCGCGACTTCGGGGCTTGCGCCTGCAGAAAGAAAGGCCGCGCCCAGAGCCGCCACCTGCGTTTCCGCAAGGCCGCAGGCCATAGCCGCCGCGCCCACGCGTTGGATCACTTCGCCCAACGCCGGGGCCGTGGCGTTCATATTGTTGCTCAGATAGTTCACGGCGTCGGCCAGGGAATAGACCTGAGGCAGCGTCAATGACATGCCAGCGCGCCAGTCGGCCATCATCTTGCCCGCCTGGTCACCCGTGAGGTCGAAAGCGACGCCCATCTTTGCCGCCTGTTCGGCAAACTCCGCCAAATCCTCCTTGGCCACGCCGCTTTGCCCGGCGGCGGCGATAATGGCCGCGATGCCGTCCGCAGCCATGGGAATGCGGCCCGCCATGTCCCGGATGGTGTCGCTCATACCCTGGAATTCGGCCTGCGACTCGAAGTTGACGACTTTCGCCACATCGGCCATGGCCGACTCAAAGGCCATGGCTTTTGACGCGGCCATGCCGAAAACGCCGAGCATGACTCCGGCGGCCAGCGCCACCGGAGCCATGGCCAGTGCAAGGTTGCCCATGCGACGCCCCAGCGACGTTACGCCGCCCTCAACGCCGCGCATGGCGTTGCGCACCCCGTCCAGGGGGCCGGAAATCATGTCTACCAGGGACAACGTGGTAAAAACGCTGAACACTTCCATTGACCACCCCTTGGTCGGTTCCATGCGCGGCGGAGTGAATCCGCCGCGCCCTCCCGCGTCGCTCCAGGTTCGCTACAGCTCACGGCTCCGCAGGTTTAAGGGCCTTTTTTGCCCTGACGTTTGCCGTTTCCATGAATCATGCGGGCCAGCGTGGTGAAGAAGCGTTCCTCAAGCCACGCGGCCTGTCCTATCTGTGCCCGCCATTCGGAAAAGTCCTCCGACGGCTCGCAGTGCAGCCAATGGAGGATGAGTGCGTCCCCTTGCCCAAAGGCGTCCGGGGGCGGCGTTAGTTTCCCAGTTCGGCGGAAATGCCCACACCTTTGATGATCGCCGTGGCGAAGCTGGTGGCGATGCCGGGGTACTCTTCCATGGCATCCGAAAGCGCCTGCTTGTCGTCGGGGTGGACGCAATCCAGAACGAGGTTGCGGGACGCCTGCCCGGCGTTTTTCGCCGCCTTATCTTGCAGACGTTGAATCTGCGTCTTGTTGGGCTTGGCGAAACGGAAGGCCAGGGTCACGTCCTGCGCATCTTCCGCCGTCTCTCCGGTCCAGGGATCGGCAAAAGTGTGGGAAAAGGAAACGTACTTGCGGGATTCAAGCTGAGACATGAAAGACTCCTTGTTTTGGCGCGGGCACCATTGCCCACACGCCGACCATGGCACGGAACGCAAAAACGCGCCCGGAAAGGGCGCGTTCCATGCGAGGCTTTTTAAGGGGGGTAAAGTCAGGATGACAACGAGGACGTTTCCTTCTTGGCCGCCGTGCCGTTCCACAGGATAGGCTCAAGAATGGTGAACTCGCAGCTTATGGGGCTGGCGTTGGCGTCGCCCTGAGAAGCTCCGCCGCCGTCGAATTTAGTGATCTTGACGCTTTTCAGCGTGTCAACCACCGTGCCCATGTCGTTGTTTGCATACGCCACGATGATTGTAAAAGGGGCATGGTCATACAGTCCGCCGCTGCCGGACAGCGATTTCTTGAAAATCTCCCATTCGTCGCGGTCCAGCACCATGCTGCCGGAAGCCTCGTAGTTGCCCCGGCCCCAGCCGCGCGGCACGGCCCCGCGCCCGTACCGGGCTTCGATACTCTGGCCGTCCGTGTATTTGATTTCCGTGATGCCCACGGCTTCCCCACTGGGAAGCACGATGTGCATGTCTTCCCAGTCGTAGTTTCGTCCGTTGATTGCCATTGTTCCCCCTTATGCGCTCATGCGCGGGTCAAAGGTGGACCCGGCGTACACATAGCGCGGGTAGAGCTTGATCTGGCGTATGATGCCAATGCCGATCAGCGTGATGTCCACGGCCACGCCGTTGTTGGCGATGTCCTGCCCGGAGGCGATGTCCACGACGTAGCCCGCAAGTTCCTTCGGTTTCGCCTTGACCATGGTGTCCAGGGCGTTTTCGAGGCTGGCCTGCAAATAGGCCAGCCCCGTGGCTGAATCCGGGCGCAGCGGATCGCCCGCTTCATCGTACATGCTCTTGAGCGCCGCAATGCGCATGAGCCGCACGGCCTTGAACACGGTGCGCAAGACTTCTTCATAACGGTAATCGCTGGTCGCATCCGCCATGGTACGCGAATCGCCCCAGTACACGCCGTCAAGCCCGGCATACTTCTTGGCCGTCAGGTATCCGGCGTCTTCCAGCGTGCTTTGCACGGCTTCCCAGCCGTCAGGCAAGGAAAGCTGGGAAACCGGGCCGTCTTTGACACGGCCCGTGGCACGCTGCACCGGAATAGACATCACGCGCCCGGCCTGCAGGCCACCCGCGTTACGCAGGCGGGAAGCGCCCGTGCTGTCAGTGATTTCCCCATATTGGCAGCAGACCGTCACAAATCGCCCGGCGAACCCCTGTTTTTCCGCCAACAAGTACGCGGCGAAGTCGTTCATGTCTTCCCCGTCATGAGGCAGGCGCGTTTCCATCTTGAAGTAAGTGGGGCGCTGCAAGTTCCACAATTCCTCCGCCTTGGTCTGCGCCGCCGTCCAGTCCACGGAATCGGTCTCCCCGGCGATATGCACGAACTCCACGTCATACAGGGCCAGCGGGCTTTCCAAGGCGTCCATCACGTCCATGATGGACGGCGTGGGAGCCAGCACCCTGCAGGTATACGTCGTTCCCGCCGTGTAGGCCCCCGCGGGGAAGGTCACGGTCACGCCGAAGCCCGAAAGCTCCACAGTACCGTTTACGGGGATGGTGCGCACACGTCCAAAGTTGTCTCCGCCGTCCGTGGAAAGCTGGTAGGTGCCCGTGTTGTGCCCTCCACCCTTGACGACTTGGATCACCAGTTCCGCCCCGGCCAGCACGCCGCCCGAATCGGCGGCCACGGTCACCAGCGGGCTTTCCGCGTCGCCCACACGTTCCACAGGCCCCACGGAGCAGCGCACCGTCACGGCGAATTTCGCGCCCGCTTCCAGTACGGCGTCCGCCGGAAAGACCAGTGTGGCCCCGGTGGCGTCGTCGCCCGTGCCCACAACCACCTGTTCGGCGGACGCCTGTGGGTCGCCAAACGTCTTGCCGCCGTCCGTGCTGATTTCCAGCGTCGCCGTGCCCACGGTTCCGGGCGAGGCCACACGAACTACAATGTCCGCATTCTTGGTGGCCACGCCGGAGACAGTGGGTTTCACCTTGCCGCCCGTCACCACCGCGTCCGTAATATAGCCGCACTGCTGACCCCGGACGGGCACGGCCACAATGACCGGCTCCTGCCCGCCGGTGACCAGCATGTCCCGGACGTGTTCCACCAGAGGCCCCGTGCCCAGCATGTCTTCCAGGTTGGTGCGCTTGCCGATGAGATACGCCTTGCCCACGGCTCCCCTGGAGCAGACCCCCGCAACAATGGCCTTGCCGTCCACGCCGCCCGGCGCAAGTCCGGACGTGCCGTCTATGAGATACGTCAATACGTCGCCCATGACTTACCTCCGCCCGCCGCCGATGCGACGGCTTTTCAAATGGTCCAGAGCCGCGCGGTATTCGGTGTCGCTTACGCGCTTGTCGTCTTCCCAGCCCATGTAGCGCAAAATCGCCGCTTGCTGCCAGCCGACAACCCGGTGACGGTCAGCCAGCACGGAGAGGCTTTCCAGCTTCGGACCGGTGCCTTCCGGAGCGGCATCCGCCACATCTTCTTCCGGATCAGAGGCCGTTTTCTGTCCTTCCGGCTCTTCCGCCTTGCCATACGCGCCCTCCTGCTCCACCGCCGTCTGTTTTGTCTCGCCGCTGTCGGCAGTCATAGCCTCCGTCGCGTCCCGCGCTTCGGGAGTCTGGTCCTGAATTTCCTCTGTCGTCTTCTTTTTCGCAGCCATACCGGCCTCCTACTTGAACGTCGGCTTGTTGATGGTGACGGAAGGAATCATCTCTTCCGTTTCTTCCTCGGTTATCCGCCCGGTGAACGTCAGCACGAAAAGCCGATTCACCTTGGTAAACACTTCGATGACTTCATCTCCCACACGCTTGTCCGGAGCGCGTCCGAACGTCGCCTTCTGTACCCGGATTTTGACCCAGTTGCCTCGGCTGTCGTTGCCGCCGCGCGGAAGCCCGGCGACAAAGTCCACGGCGAACGCTTCAAGCCACGCCCGGTCATCGGCCAGAATATTGGCGTTGACCGTCAACTCCACTTCGTACAGCTCCCGCTTGCGGACAAGCTCCGTCTTCGTGCGGGTCACGGCCAGCTTGCGCCCCGTGCGCGTGTATTTTTCCGGCAGGAATTGTATTTCGATGCGCGGACGCTCAATGGTGAGGTTGTCCTTTTTCGCCAGATTGATGATGCGGCCTTCAGGAAGCCCCGCCGCCAGCGCCGTCCGTGTGATGGTCTCCGTTGCGAATGTCTGCATGATCTCCACCTATGCCTTGAAGGCTCCGGCCAGAAAGTCGGCCATGGTTTCCCGGACTTCATCCATGTCCTCTTCGGATACGCCCAGATACGGACGGGCGGGCATGTCGACCTTGTGTCCTTTCCCGGTCTTGCCGCCGAGCTGATGAATTCGGGCATAGGGCAGATTGCTGCCCACCATCACCTTATCGGACGTGGCCGCGTAATCGATGGAGTCTTTGAGGTGACTTTCCTTGTCCAGCGTCTTGCCGCCTCCCGCCATCGCGCGCGCCGAAGGCTTCCATTTCTTGCCCTGTGGATCTTCTTCAGCGTCAAAACGCTCTATTGTTCCAGAGCGTAAGGCTTCGCCCACGGATTCCATGAGCGCCTGCGTGTCGCCCAGCTTGTGCGCCGCCTTGCCCATTGCCTTGTCGAATCCGCCCCAGTTCAGGGAAACGCCGCTTTTCGTCGCCATGGCTACAACCCCCGCAGGTCAAACAGCGGCGGACGGCTCACCACGGCGAAGGCGGGGTCTTCACGATCCGCGTTGACCTCTTCCAGCGGCAGTTTCTGCTTGCCGGAGACGATGTCTTCCAAAAGGTCGGTGCAGTAGCGCCATTGTTTTTGAATGGGTATCCACTCGTTTTCGCTGCTCGCTTCCGTATCCATAAGAGACGTGATGCCTCCCACCACACGGTAGGCGCTGATGGCCGTCGCGATGTAACGCACCAGCTCCGGCACATACGGCCAAGGCTGCGGGTAGCGGTACGAGAGCGCGTCCCCGACTTCTCCGGATACGGCTTCAATGGTGCGTTCCACGAGGCCGGGGTTCTGCTTCTCGCACGCCTGCACATACTTGGAATGCATGAGGTCAAGAACGTCATCGCGTCCGCACAGGATCATGGACATGCCGTTTCCTCGCGTTTTGGACTAGTTTTAGACTAGTCTAAAAAGTTTTTCCTTACCCATGCCCGCCCCGGAGGCGAAAACGCCTCTCCGGGGCACACGGGGCGTTTTCTCTTAATCGACCACCACGGCCTTGCAACTGGCCCGCGACGGGCGCGCCGGAAGCGGCTTGGCCTGGCCGATCAGCATGATGCCGCTGTCGTCCTGGCGGGCCACGGGCACGATGTGCAGCGGCGTGGCCGCGTTGTTCGCGGAAATGGAATCAATGGCGCAATACCAGACCTTGCCCGGCTGGTTCGTCGCCACAGCCAGCAGCGTCTTGGCATCCAATTTGGGCAGCCATTCCGTTTCGTCTTCCGGGTTCGGATACGTTTCATCCATGAAGCGGATGGTGTACCCGCCCACCATGACGCGCCCCTGTTCCAGGGAAACGCGGTAGGGTTTGCTCTCCGTGGTGGACGTGTACTGCTCAACGATGCCCAGCAGGGCGGACACGACGTCGGACCCCGCCCAAAATTCCACGTTGCCGCCCAACCCAGCCTTTTTGACCTCAAGTTCCATGTCCCGGAGCAGCTTGTACACGTCGGGCAGTTTGGAGGCCGCCGTCAGTTTCGCAGCGGGCGTATAGGAAAGCAGAGGGCCGTAGTCCACTTCATAGGTTTCCCGGTGCCCGCCTTCCAACTCCACCGGCCAAGTCAGCTTGCCCGTGGACGCCACCACGGCGCACATGGCTTCCGTGGTATCGCGTACCGTCCGGCGAATCTGGTCAATTTTGCGTGTGCGCCACGCGGACACGGCGGCCTGATTGCCGAATGTGACTTTAAGGTCGTTCAGTTCGCTGGGCGTCACCGGGATTTTTACTTTCACCGGCAGCGGCGCGATGAATTCCATGCTGACCGATTCCCCTTTCAGGGAAATGGGCGTGCCGTCACGCCGGACGACCGGCACGGTCTGCACCACGGAAACCAGTTCTGATATTCCGATGAGCGGCAGAGGATGGGTAGGACGATCCTTGAACAGCGTGTCCATGACCGTGGTTTCCAGAGACGGAAGGATTTTCAGCGAGGCGGCGATGGCCTCCGGCGTGAACAGACCTTTCAGTTGCGCAAACATAATGAGTCCTCGTGAGTAGGGTTGTTAAACGGCAAAGACGCCGTGCCGCGCCAAAACGGCAAGCTGGCCGCCCGTGGGGGCCTTGTTGTCGCCGGTCTTGAGAACGCGCGTCTTGACGGTTCCGTGAACCACGGCGGCCACACTTTTTTCTCCCTTGTCCCCGGTGGGGTCGCAGGGCAGGTCAACCACGGCACACGGCTCCGCCGCGTCCGTGGACAGGCAGGCAGCATAGGCCACATCCTCCACGATCAGGGCAACGGTGACGGTGTCGCCGCTGGCCGGGGAACCGGTCAGGGCAACGCCGTAATCGGCAATGGTGACCGCCTGTCCGGAGAGCTTCCATGCCGTGTCGTAAGCGAAGACGTAGGTCCCCACCTTGTTTCCCACCTTGGCCGCGAACGTCTCTGCGGTCACGCTGGCGGCGGTGACGCCGGTATTCTCTCCGCCGACGGCAACGGACGCCGCATGGATGTTCATCGCCTTCAGCAGGACGCCCACATCCAGCTTTGCGGTCTCGGACGCGGCCAAAGGCAGATAATGGAGGACGGTGGGATGATCGTCCGTGGCGGCGCGTTCACCGCCGAACGAGAATTTGCCGAGAAAACCTTCATTCATGGCGTTTGCTCCTTACAGTTTCGCGGCCATCTCTGCGGGATTATAGATAGGGTCCTGACCCCCCGCATGAGCCGGAGTCGCGGAAAAATCCACGAAACGTTCATCAACGGGCCGCGCTTCCAGGTCGCGGAAATAGCGCTCTTCCAGGCTGATGCTTTCCTTCGTGCCTCCGGGCGCGGCGAAGTCCACGGTTTCGTTCCGTCCGGCCAGTTTGATGGCGAAGTCCAGCACGTCCGCCCGTTCGGCGGGCTTGACCTTCCCGGCCTTCACCAGGGCGGCCACGCGGGCTTCGCGGCGTTCGCCCTCGACCTTGCCCCGGTACGCGGCAAAATCGGCGCTGGCCTGTTCCGCCTTCTTTTCCGCTTCGGTTTTGGCTGTGTCAGCTTTGTCCTTGTCCTCTTTGTGAACGTCGGCCTTCTTTTTCAGGTCCGCGTTTTCGGTTTTCAGCGCCTCAAGCTGCGCCTGAAGCTGGCCCACCTGCCGCTGCAATTCTTCCACGGTCATGGAGTCGTCTCCTTGGGTTGTGGCCGCGAAGTCCACCGTTATGGCCTCCGCGCCGTTCTTAAATTCCACCGCCCGTAGCCCGTCGATGGCTGGTTGTGCCGCGCCCAGCAACGCCACATGCCGCAACGTCACCCGATCCGGCATCAGCGACATGGAAACGTGGCGGTAATGTTTTTTTGCCACCAGCTCCCTGACTTCGTCCGGAACGTGCGCAAACGTCGCAAACAATTTTCCACCTTCGCTCCGCAGCTTTTCAGCCCAGCCGAAGGCCGGGGCCGCGTCGCTCTCCGGATGCCCGAACACCAGCGGCGCGTCCCGCTGGTCTGGGTCATAGCTGCGGGCTATGGCGTCCAAATCGCGGGCGGTGAAGGTCTGCGGACGCCCGGCGCTGTCCGTGAACGTCCCCGTGCGGGCGATTTCGATCCATTTGTTGTCCATACAAAAAGCCCCTGTTTCCCCGTCACTATGACGGAAAAACAGGGGCCTTGCCCGGAAAGGGCGCGTTCTATGCGAACGAATTTCAGGCGATTTTTCGGAAGTAGTTCCAGCGCGGCATCTTGACCGCGATGCGCCGGACTTCATCCAACGCCGCCAGTTGATCAAGCCATTCCTGCGGGATGCCTTCCAGACCGTAGGCCAACCCGGCCAGCGCGCCCGTCACCGCTCCCGTGGTGTCGGTATCGTCGCCCAGGTTGACGGCCTTCAGCACGGCGTCCTTGTAGTTGTCAGTGGTCAGGAAGCACCAGAAGGCGGCCTCCAGCGTGTCGATGACGAACCCGCTGCTCCGGATGTCCTTTTCCGGCAACGTGCTGATGTCGTTCTCAAGTATCCTGACGAACTTGGCCAGCGTTGCCTTGCTGATGAACGGCACGCCGCGCCGAAAGTCTTCCCGCAGTTCCGCATAGGCTTCCTTCTTTTTCCGCCTCATGCGCAGCTTGTTCAGCATTTCGACGTAGATATAACAGGCCGCCACGGACCACTCGTGGGCGTGGGTCAGAGAGGAAACCTCTTTGACGATACGGAAACGATCTTCCGCCTTTCGTATCCCGAACATGTAGAACGTCAGCGGCGCTATCCGCATCAGGCTCCCGTTGCCGTTGTCGCGCTCGCCCGCGCCTCCGGCCTTTTCCGGGTCCACGCCGTCCTTCAGACGCTTGATGGCCTTCGCCGTGGCGTTGCCGATGTCAAACACCTTGCCGCGCGGCGTGTAGGCGGCGGTGTCGTACCATTCGGTGAAACCCCACGCGATAGATTCAAGGTCGGGTTTGTCTCCACCAGCGAGCAGATTATCCGCCAGTGCCAGTGTCAGGGAGGTGTCGTCAGACCATGTTCCGGCGGGCTGGTTGTGCGTGCCGTAGCCCTGCATCCCGGTCACATGGAACGTTCCGCGCGCCTTGAACTCAACGGGAACGCCGAGCGCATCCCCCACGGCGACGCCCAGAATCAGCGCCAGAGGTCTGTCGTCTGCCTTTTCGTAAAATTCACATTCCGCACCGTCATAATATATTTCATTCGGCTTGCTGTCTGGATATTCGTAAATTTCGCAAATCCCGGTAGTTGCCCGATCCAACTGACTACCATCACCTGCAATGGACGCCCGAAACTTGCAGGTTTCGCACGCCACCGGATTTATATGCTGTGGAGCGAAGAGTTCGCTTTCCCACCGTGGTCTCTTTCCGTTCATTATAGGCCTTCCTTAAATCTGCTCGATGACTTCAATCTCGAACGATACCTTGCTTCCCACTTTTTCCACTTTCGTTACCCGGAATTTTGTTCCGCGCTGGATAATCGTTTCATCCTCATACCCGAATGACGCTTGAGCTTTTTTGCCGTCCCATTTTCGCTTGTGGCCAGCTCCGTAATGGCTGAACGGCTCGGCATACAGCATCTTTGTACCTTTCGGGCAGTAGATGCGGAAAATATACCCGCCGAAGCCTTGCCCTTTGGCGCTCCCGCAGGACATAAAAGCGTGTTCGACCGGGTCATGTTCTTTCAAAAGTTCTTGCAGCTTTTTAGGTGGCAATGTCCGTAGTGCCTCTACCGAGATACCGAGAAAACTTGCCGCGCCTTCCGCCGTTTCAATGCCGCGTTGCAGCCAGACATCCTTGTCATACGTCGAACGATTGATGACGTTGGTCATGTGCTGAATGGCGGCTCCCCGGCCCTCGTTGTCCAGATCGACCTTGCCCACGCCTTTGAAGTTGCCCCAGTAGCCGTCATGGCCACGGAGCGGGCGGTTGAAGCCGCCGGAACCTTGCGTGTAGGCGTACAGCGCGTCTTTCTCCGCCTTGGAAGCCTTGCGCCACACTTCGCCGCATCGTTCCCGCAACACCTCGTCCGCATCCTCCGGCGTCTGCGCCCACAAGGCGGCATCCTTGCGCGCATCGGAATAAGGGTTGGGATCAACCTTACCACCGTTTTTGAGTTTGGACAAGGACGCTTGAACATTTTTCTGCTTCTTTTGCAGATCATAGAGCTGCTGCCCCTCCGCGTCGAACGCTTCCAGGTCTTGCAGCAGCCCCTTGAACTTCGCGGCTTCCTCCGGCGTCAGCTCTCCGAAGGCCAGCTTGTCCTTGAAATAGGCTTTTTTGGCCGCTATGCCGCCGGACTTGCCCTTCCAGTCCGCCGTGGTGACGTCGGTCGGCCATATCCCGCTATAGGTTTTGACGGGAAATTCCGCGATCTGTTCTTCGAGCTTTTTCTGCTGGTTGGTCAGCTTTTTCTTGGCCGCCTGTGTCTTTTTCTTGTCCAAAAGCTCCTGCAGCTCGGCCTTCTTGGCTTCCAGTTCGGCCACGGCCTGCTTGTCCCCGGCGGCACTGATGAGCGTGTCCATGGAAGCGATGTCCGCTTCCAGCTTCTTTTGCGTCAGCGGCTCTTTCTTTGGAAGCGGCGGGGCCGTGTCCAAGCCGTGCTTTTTGAGGTCCAGGCCGGATTTCACCCAGTCCGCGCCCGGATTGTTTTTGAACCCTTTGTCCGCGCCGGGAAAGTTGACGGTGTACTCATAGCCGGTCTTCGGGTCCGTCCACATGCCCGCTTTGGGCATTTCCGTTTCCACGGTCAGTCCCCGCTTTGCCACCTGCCGGGCGGAAAGTGAGACAGCGCAGCAGTGGCAGCGGAATCCGTTAGGCGGATAGTTGGACTTCCAAAACTCGTGATCCACTGGATAGACCAGTCCGTGCAGAATGGCATGGCTGGGCCGGGTACGGACCATGCGCGCCACATATTGCAGATAGGGGCGTGATGCCTTCACCGACTGAATCTTTTTCCAACGTCCGGCGGCATAGGCCGCCTGCATGTTCGTCCTGAAAATGAGTTCCACGCGCTGTTCGTGCCAGCCTTCCTCCTGAATGGCCGCCATGATCCGTTCCTTGAAGTCCGGCAAGGTTTCCCCATTTTTCAGGGCTTCCTCTATGCCGTCGCTCACAAGCTGGACCAAATTCTGTTTGGCCAGCCCCGTAACGTAGAACGCCCGGTGTTTGGCCTCTTCGCCCAGAGCCTTGGCCTGTTCGTCCGTCAGTTTCGCCCGCTGCTTCCAGAACGCTATGGCCGCGTCCGGGGCGACGGGCTCCGCGATGATTTCCCACGGGGGCAGTTCAATGGACTTTTTAGCCATCTTCATCCGCCTCCACTATCAGCTCGCTACCGCTCGCGCCTCCGGCGGTTAAAGGAAAACGCGGTTCAGACATCGGCGTCCTCCTCTGCCTCAGCAGCCACGGCTGAGGCTCCGTGGCCAGCCGCCGCCGTCATGGCGCGGGCAAGAAAGCTCTCCAGGGCGTCCGGAGCCATGGACGGCGAAAGCAACACGGCAAGGGCTTCTTCCAATTCCTCGTAGCTTTTGGCCGCCCGTATCTCGTTCTCAACTTGCGTGACAAAACCCCGGCTGCTTTTCAGCGCGGCGGGCAGCATCTTGACGATAGCCGCGTCAAGGTTGGCCTGGGCTTTTTCCGCCGTGGTCGTCACCTTGAAGCCGACGGCAGTCGCGCCGCGTGCGGCGCTTTGAGTGAGGCGCGAGGGCTGGCCGGATTCACTCCGGTCAGCACCTATCACGAGCGCCGAACGGTCAGAAGTCGGGGCCGCGAAGTCCGCACCCGGTCCCTGAGCAAGCGGGCCGGGCGCACTGGACGTTCGCACTCTAAACTCTCCAGGCTTAAGGCCGTACTTCCCGGTGAAGTGTTCCTCCGTGAACTCCGCGCCGATTTCCACCAGTTTTTTGTCCAACTCGGCCTGTTTGTTCAGGTCTTCCGGTTCTTCATAAGCCGCCAGCGGGGCCAGTACGCCCGGCCCGGCGTTGACCTGGGCGTACAGCCACGCGATTTCGTTCCAGGTATCGGCCACCATGGCCTTGTCCGCGTCGGCCAAATCATCGGCCACTTCCTTGTGGCCCTGCGTGGCGGCCAGCGAGTTCTTGCCGTCCGTCTCCACCGTGAGCGTCTGGCCCATGAGTACTTTGCTGATGGCGCGGTCATGCCGGGCAAGGAACGCCTCATGCAAGGCCCCCTGCGTCTGCCCGGCGCTTTCCAGCTTCACGTTCGCCCCGTGCGGCACCACGGACACGGCGTCCTGCACCATACGCGAGAGCCCCCGCGCCATGTCCTGCTTTTCCAGCGCCGTGGCCTTGGCCGGGGCCTCGCCCACCACCCACGGCATCCCGTGGCGCTCCACGAACCTGGCGTAAAACGACAGGCCCCCGCGCTTGAACGAAACGGGCCACAGGCAGCGGGAGAGAAGCCGCAAGCCGTAGGGATTATCGTAGGTTGCGTGATGGGTGACGAAAACGAACTTGCCGGGAGGCAGGAGGCGCGGGTCCGCGCAAAAAAGGCCATATTCGCCCACGAACACGGGGTTGTTCCGGCTGTCGAAGCGGAACCAGTGGTAGGGACGGGCCACAATGTCCACCAGATGCCACCAGTCGTCCCCATGCCGCCAGATGAGTTCCAGCGGCGTGAAGCCGTAAAAAGGCGCGTCCAGCATCCCGGAAATGATGGTCCGCAGGTTGGTCCGCTCCAAGTCCCGCATGAAGCGCCGATGCAGTTCCTCCGCTTCCGGCGTGGGCGTCTCGCCCTCCGGCGCTCCGGCTCGGAACGCAAAATGCGGGCAGTTCAGCACGCGGTTCTTGCGGGAAAGCATGGCCGTGGTCACCTGGTCATCGGCGGAAAGTTCCCGCAATATGGCCGCGTCGTCACCGCGCTTGCGCAGCACGGGGTCCGGGTCCGGCAACGTATTCAGCCAACCTTCCAGTTCTCCGAAAAACACGCCCGCGTTCTGGCGCGTGGCCAGTTCCGTACTCAGATCGGCACCACTAAATGGGATAAGTGTACCGTCCGGCGCGTAAATACCTTCCGCCATGAAAAAAACCTCCGTTTTCCTGCTATCATGGCAAAAAAACGGAGGCTGTGCCCGGAAAGGGCGCGGGTTATGCGAGGAAGTTTCAGGCTGGATTGGTTAGTTTGCTCATCTTGCAAATTATGCGTATGTATTATATATTTTTTTGAAAAAATCTATAATGAGGTTGTATTATGGCAACAAATACTCGGGAAGTAACTCTTCGTGCTTTTTTAATTAAATCGACATTATTGTCTAAAAATAATGATGAAATATTTACTAAGCTTGAAAAAAGACTGAAGAATAGTGTTGTAGAAGATAGGGTTATGCTTTTGAGTCAAGAAGATGAAACGACAGAATCTGATTTGATGTCTTTTTTTTCAAATCATAGAACAGACTTATTTGCAACAATGATGAGAATTGCTCCTGGCGCTGACGATACTCATATAGATGATGAATTAATGAAAAAAGAGTGCTTTTCTGTAAATGAAATACGCAAAAAATCTAACAACGCTGCTGCTATATATAGAAATCACTATTATATTTGTATTAATAATACGCATTTAATCACTAATTTACCATTGACAACGACCATAAAAAGAGTAGAGAATTATCTAAATTGGCTTCTTGAGACTCACATCTATGAAATTACACCAGTAGTTATTCCCGCACCAGACTTAAAATTTTCTGATGTTAAAACAGTAAAGTTTACTAACCCTGCTGATTCAAAATATTCTACATGTCAGGACAGTGAAAAAACACAAAGCAAAATTATATCTATGACAAAAGAATACGTGGATAGAATTTGCAAACAATTATTTTCTGATAGTTCGTCTTTAGAAGATATTGATTTAAATCAAGTCATTTCTGCCGAGCTAATATTAAAACTTATAAAACCACGAAAAATGTCTGATGAAGAATTTCAAAAAAAATTTGGTGCTATCATGAAGCCTATTAGCGATAATGATCATATCACATTTCGTGATAAAAAAGGGAATAAAATAACAGGTGAAGACATATTAAAGACAAAAAAAGTTACTATTGATAAAACAGAACAAGGATGGCTTTCCGAACCGCAGTTACATATAGAAATGGCAAGGTTTCTTGATGAGCTAACATTATGAAAATATTTTTCATTTTTTTGGTGAGCTTTGCAATTGCAGCACTTCTTACTTATTTTGAAATTTCAGTAAAAATTAATATTATATCAACACTGTATAATACTATAGGAATAGTTTTTGCTATTGGCATGGGACTTATTGTTACATTTTCAATTAATGGTGTAGAAAATAAAGATTACATTTTGAGTATCAGAAAAAATATTAAACAAGTTAGACAAAAATTTATACTTTTATTTTCCATGTGTACCTTCCTATTTATTTGTAAAGATAACATTCCTCATGAAACCATATATAATGGTATAGATTTCTCAAAAATAACATCAAATTTTATACTTTTATTTTTTGTTCTTTCTATTGTTTATTTTATAATTAATTTTATCCGACTTCAAAGCCTAAATAACGATATTTTCGATAGATTGCTTCAAGAAAAAAATAAAAAACATTAGCAAACAATTCATCAGCTACATCACCAGCCGTTCAAGTCAAATCCGAGCAGACTCACGCCCACATAGTCCCAGGGTTCTTCCGCGCCCAGCTCTTTCCGCGCGTCCAGCATCATGGCGCAGGCCACGGCGGAGTCGCCGTGTCTGCCGCCCGTCCTGTCTTTAGTGCGCTGCTCAGGCACACGGGCCACGCCTTTGACTACGCGCAGACTGCGAAAATCCGAAAGGATGTCCGCGTCTTTCGGCAGAATCAGCGTTTTATCCTCTATCCCGGCCTTGAGCAGGGGCATGGTTTCCCGGTACCAGCTTTCGGAAATCATGACCTCGCGCACCTGTTCGGGGCCGTACTGCTGCCTCGCGGCTTCGGCCAAGGCCGAGCCGTTGCCCCGCGCATCCAGGGATACGCCGGAAAAACGGGGCAGCTTGTCGAGAATGGCGAAAAGAATCTGCTGCTGGGTCCGGTGCGGGCAGTTCCGCAACTCTAGGACAAAGGGCGGCACCAGCCGCAAATCCTTTTCTTCCGTCGCTGGCCAAAAAACCGACAAGTCGCCGCTCCTCCCGAAGTCCACCCCGCAGAAGTGCGCCCGATCTTCGGGCAACGCAGCCAGCAGGGGGGCAAGACGTTCCTCGATCCAGCCGCTGGTGTACGTCTCCGCCACGGGCAGCGGCCAGTCCACAAAATCCGCCGCCGGAGCCGTCCAAGTCAGAACGGGCGCGGCTTCCATGCACGCCTCGATCATGGTGGCGGTCAAATACGCGCCGCTGGAACGGTTCGGAATGCAGAAAAGCTCCTCATCCGCGCCGTCACCGTAGTCCGCGATGATGCCCGCCCGCCAGACCTCTTCCGCTTCCGGCGTCCAGGGCCGGGGCGGATTCGCCCGCTTGCAGATGGTCTTAAAAAGTCCGTCCGCTATGGCGTCGTCAAGCGTGGTGCGGTGCAGGCTGTACTTGCGTTCCCCGGTCCTGACTTCCTTGATCAGCTCGTTGAACGGGTTTTCCTCACCGTTGTGCGTTGACAAAATGGACACGCTGCCGCCCCACATGAGCAAGGCGAAGGCCGCTTTCATGAGCTCGGGCAAGTCGTCAACAAAGGCCGCTTCGTCAATGATGACGCGCCCCTGTTTCGAGCGTAGGGAACGAGCCTCCGAAGGCAGGCCCCACACGTTGAATCCGGAGGCGAAGCGGATGCGGTACACGGTGATGTCCCGATCCTCGTCCCGCAGCACCACCTCTTCAGCCTCGTCCGCCAGCACGTTGAGCGCCTTGGCCCAAAACGCACAGTCCCGGATGAAGGTTTGCGTCATTTCCTTATTATAGGAAAGATAGAACGTGTCCTGACCTCCGGCCTCCCGGCTTTTGGCCGCTTCCATGACCGACTGGAGAGCCTCGCAGTAGGACGCGCCGATACGACGCGACTTTTCCCACACGCGCACCCGGCTTGTGTCTCCCACCCAGCGGCGCTGATAGGGCAACAGGATTTGGGCGACATTGATCATTCCGTTTCCTCCGTGATGCCCAGCGCCTTGTAAATGCTTTGGGCCATATCGCCGGACAGACCACGCTTCTTGCTTTCCTCGGCTTCGTTCTCCTTGGGCAGCCCGGCTTCCAGTTCGGCCACCAGCTCAAGGCATTTTTTGACATCCTGCACCGTGGCCGTGGTAATCTTGGCCGGGTCAGCAAGAGCAAGCCCCAGCTTCTGTTCCACGGCGTTCCGCAAAACAGCCACGGCGTCCGCCCGCGTGACGATTTTGGGACGGTCGGAAACGACGGCTCTGGGAATCTTCCCGGCGGCGGCCAATTCCTGCTGTTTCAGGGCCAGCGATTCCAGAGAGGCCACGGCAAAGGCCATTTGCGACGCTTCTTTGCCGTCCCCGGCCTGCAAGAGCATTTCCAGAGCCGCCGCCCGGCTTTTGATGGTGTTGACCCGGATTTCGCTTTCCGCCTGTGCGATTTCCTCACGTTTAGCGCGCCAGCCGTATTTTTCTGACCACGCTTTGAGCGTAGTGGCGGTGACGCCGGTCAGTTCCGCCACACGCGCAAAGCTCAACCGGTCCACACAATACAATTCTTGCGCTTTCCACACGGTCTCCGGTTCGTATTCCCAGCCCATAGCCAGCCCCTACAAGTCACGTTCCAGAATTTCGATATAGTTGTTCACCTCACGCAATTCCTGAACACGTTCATGCAGTTTGATGCCCAGCATCATGACGTATTCGCTGTTGATGTCCACCAGTTTGCCGATGAGGGGCAGCGAGGCCAGGATTGAGTCGCGATGGCTGGTGATTTCAGCTTCAATGTTTTTACGCCGGATACGCAATTCCTCACGCTGACCGATACGTTCCATTCGATTCATGTTCTGCTCCGCGTTTCAATGATTGTCGAAAGGTGCTCCATCGCTCTTGTGTTGTTCACCACCAACGCTTGCAGCGTATCGTTCATCCTTTCGTAATTTCTCACCAATGTGACGTTCTTCCGATAAAATTCCGCCGTTTCCTCGTGCTTTTCGCTCATTTCCCGCAGGATCACCTCGTGCTTTTCACTCACGGCGCGCAAAACGTCCTGCGTATCCTTGCGGTAGGCTTCCAGCACCATTTCGATGCGCTTACCGTGCCGGTGGTCCAAAATGAACACCACCGCGATGACCAACGCCGGAATGGCCGCCAGCATCAGCAGAATGCCAGGCAATCCCAACGCAAACAGCGATTCGATGAGAGGCAGAGCCGCGCTGATGGCGGCATTCACTTCATTTCCCATGGTTCCCCCGAGCCTGTTCACAACGCAAGGCCGCTTCCAGGCCGTCTATATACGCCCGGAACCTGTCGTCCCTTTCCAACAGGCGGGCGATGTTCTCCGGGCTGTCCAGCGGCTCTTCCCCGCCCAGTTCCGGCAGTGCCGGGACGGACGGAGCCGGGCAGTCAGGCAAGTTGAGAATGAGCGGTGCGGCTTTTTTTTGACCGCAACCGCAAAGGCTACAAAGGACGATTGAGACGCTCAACAGCGCGACGACGCGTTTCATCATCCACCACCTTGTCCTTTTCTTCAGTTGTCCGGGCGCGAGGTTTGGCCCGCTTTACAATGGCAGCCCGTTCCGCCGCGTCCCGCGTGGCTTTCGCCTCCCGGTCCAGACATTGCCGGGCGTTGTTCTCCTGCGCCTCCGCGTTTTTTCGGTACTCCTCAGCCGCAGCCTTCCACTGGTCGCGTTCCTGCGCCGTGGCCGCGTGGTTCAGGCGTTCGACGTCAAGCTGGCCCATGGTGTCCATGAGGGCAAAGAAAACAGTGACCAGGGCAAAGACGGTTCCCATGCCGATAAGCCGGAGGATTCCCTGACTCATGGTCGCACCCCTTGCACAATGCCCGGCCCCCAGCCCGCCTTGATGTAAGCGTACTGGCGCTCATGCAGGATCAGCCGAACATAGGCGCGGTTTTCTCCGAAGGCGCTTTTCCGGCGGCCCGCGTTGCAGGTGGCGACATGCTCAAACCAACGGATGTTATCCAGGCCGCGCTGTGCGGCAAGCCGCTTGTCACGGTCAACCCAGCCCGCGCCGCCATTGTATGACGACAGAGTAAAGGCCATGCGGTCAAAGGGGGTTCGCCCGTCTTCCCGATCCCACAGCCATTTGTCATAAGTACACAAGGCGCGGAGTGACCATCCCGGATTGAACGGTGCGGGCTTGCCCGTCTCCGGAGCAACGGACGGTAACCAGCGCGCCGTGCTCGGCATGAACTGCGCCAAGCCCTGCGCCCCCGCCGAGGACACCGTATCGTTTCGCCACCAGCTTTCCGTGTGCACTTGTGCGGCGAACACCGCGATGGGCGCGTCCAGACCCCAGACGGCACGCGCGGAACGGACCAACTCCGCACGGTATTGGTATGCCGCACGAGGGATCGCCACTTCGGCTGCATGGGCCGGAGAAAACCAGGCACACATGGAAAACAGGGCGAACCAAAAGCCTAATCCCGCAAAAAAACCTACGGCAAACAAGCCCCAAAGCATAAAAAACGTGCCCTTGACCACCTTCGCCTGCGCAATCAGCCATGCTTTGACACGGGACCGCATGACTACAGCCCCAGCGCCACGGCCAGCACAAAGGCGGCAATGATCAGCGCCCTGCGGGTCAGTGCCGCGCAGAACGGGCCGTGGTAGCCGTTGGCGACGGGAAAGTCGGGCTTGCCGTCGGCTCCCGTGGCGTCCGGATTTTTCCGCCAATCCCGATCAAGGTAGCCGGACGGCAGGGCATACGGAAACGCCAGAAAATCAAAGACCATACCAGCGATGGCCGCAACCACGACCAACGCCAGCTTGTAGGCCACCACCGGCCCCTGCACGGGAGAGAAGAACAGCAGGCCCGCCAGCAGTATGACGCCGCAAAGGATAAACAGGGCCAGCAGGTAACGGGGATTGCACAAAAATTTCTTCATAAAACGCTCCTTTGAAGTGAAAACATAGGTTCTGGAACACCTTGACCGACGGAGTCGCGCGCCGTGCGCGCCGATAGCGCAGGCGGCGTGTTCATCGCGGCTTGCCGCGTGAACATGGATGCGCCGCCGGAGCGGGGAAAAGACGCGAAAACGGCCCGTCACAGCCATAATGCCATGACGGGCCGCCCAGCGCCCGGAAAGGACGCGAACCATGCGAACGAATTTCAGGGGATTATTCGTCAAAATCTTTGCGTAAAGCCCTCACTTCATCGGCGCGTACCCGCACCGGCGTATCCTTGAGCTTGATCAGCTTGCCTTCCGCTATGTAATCGTAGACACGGCGTTCCGAGACGTTCAGGACATACGCCGCCTGCCGCACCGTCAGGATGTCATACCGCGCCAGCATTTCCACGGGCGTCAAGGTGTACGGCTGGTCCGGAGGAACCACGGAATACCTGATGGGCAGCGGCGCGGGGAAGCCCACCGGACGTTTCAGTGTGCAATGGTCCGCACAGCCGATGCAACAATACACGTCGTCACGCACGAACCAGAACGGCTTGCGCTTCTGCCCGCGCAAAGCGTAGTTGCAGCCGAGGCGTTCATACACGCGCTGTTCCGGTTCGGCATCATAAGGCCGCCAGCCTTCTTTCGTCAGCGTCACGATTTCCTGTATCCGCGTTCTGGACATTTTCACTCTCCCTGGAACAGTCTGATGAACAGCTCCTTTCCTTCGCGTTCGGTTTGCTCCCGACACGCCGAGCAATCCCGCCTGTCAAGACGGCGGCAACGGGCGCACCGTATTTCCTGCAATGTCTCGACCATGGCCTCTCGCGTCACCCCCGGAGTGGGCTTCTCCGGCACTTCCCTGGTTCCGACCAGCGCCTCCCGTATTCTTGCCGCCTGGTCGCTCCATTTTCCCGGATATCGCCCGGACAGCACCAGATAGACCGTTGCGCGCTTCAGTTCCGGGTGCGCGCGGCAAAAGGCATGGACGGACACATAGCGGTCAAGCACTTGTGCCCGGAGGCCGTCAACTTCATTCACCGGCCTCGCCTTCGGCCTTCCGCTTTTTCTCGAAAGCCTTTTCCCGGCGCTGCAAATCGGAAAGCAGCGTGGCAATCTGCTCCCCGTTCTGCATCCACACAAAAACAGGAACCCCGAACGCCCGCTTGCAGCGCGTGTCCAGGCTGGTCATGGAATAGCCCAGCCTGCGCCAGATAGCCAAAATTTGCCGCTTTTCCCGCGCGTAGGGCATGGAGTCAGTAATCTCTATGAAGTCCGGGCGACCGTGCGGCGTCACGCGCGGGTTCCGGCTTTTGGCGGGCGCGGTGTAGGTCACGTCGTGTATGGCGGCGAAGTGCTGCACCAGCCGGGAAAGCTGATTGACGCTCATATCCTTGCGGCTGGAAACGCCGAATTCGGAACGCAGCAAGGCCCGAAAGGCTTCCTCATCCATGGCTGGAAGCTGCTTTCGGGCAATCTCAATCTTGCGGTACAGTCCCAAGCGCATTTTTTGATTATCCACGGCGGCCTCCATGCACGATAACGTCATCCACCGGCACAAACTGCGTTGTGCCGTCCAGACTCACCCCCACTTTCCAGATACCTTCATAGGCCAGAATCGGGGGCGTACAGGTCCAGGCCCCATAGTAACACGAAAACCCATCCTCCACGCGCCGCACGGACACGCGGGAAGGATAAGGAACAGCCGGAACCGGAGCGGGGATATCCAGCCCGCACACGGCAAGCTCCGCCGCCAGACGGGCAAGACCGTCCCGGTCGAACCAGCGCGGCCTTCCGTCTTCCATATTCAGCCAGCGCCGCTCAACGCGCACCCGGTAAAAGCCTTCCGGCCCACCGTGCTGCGACGCCGGGGAAAGCTCCAGCTTCACGCGCCGCTCCCCGTTGCGTACGTAGATCGACGCACAGAATTTCCGGTTGTCCTTCCTCATTGGCGCTACCTCATAACCACATGCTTTACCCTGTCCCGAACTTCCGCACGCTTGGCATCATTGAAGCGGTCGACCGTACCTACCAAGTAACCTGTAATACGGCGAATACGCTCAAACTTCACGCCTTCGCCTATGATGACCCTGCCGTTTTCTTCCCGTTGGGGGAAATGCTCAATGACGCTGTTTTCCATTCTCTTCACCATATATCCCATCCGTCATCGAAGGCGTCGATCAGCTTGTGGACGCGATGATTCTTCACCTCTTTCTTGAGGTCCGAATACCTTTTCATGTACCCGTAGAACTGCTGCGCTTCCTTCTGGGAAAGCAGGACGAGGGGAAGAGCCTGCTCCGAAGCACTTTCGAATTGTTCCCTGTACCGCTCGACAGTCTTGTTCTTCTTCGTAAGGGCAACATAATCCGCCAAAAGAGTTCCTATGTCCTTGAACTCCGCGCGCGTACCGGCAAGGATGACCTTTACGGGCCATGCCGGATATGTCTTTTCATAGCATTCCATTCCTGACTCCTCGGCTGCTCATCAGGCCGGAGCCGCCACGCTACGCGGGTGTTCCCCGCTCCGGCGACGCCCCCGAAGGGGCGTTTCGCTACTTGTTGAACATCTTTGATAAATCCATGTTGAAACTTGCCCGGAGCATAACGGCTTGTTCCTGTGTCAGTCCCGCCTCTTGCATCTGCTTTACAGCTTCAATATCAAGCTGCGTCCTGAATTGTGACATGGCCTTGAGACGGGGGGCGGCTATCTCCGCCGCCTTATCGAGACGTTCCAGAAGAAGAGCCGCCGCCTTGCTGCTGTCTTCATCGTTGCTCAGAAGAGCTGCCGCCGCCAATTCACTGATATTCATACAATTACCCCTTGTTCCTACGGTTCCAGTATTGCCGGGCCTTCGCCATGGAGGTGAACAGCTTGTTTCGTGTAGGGTTGCACCGGCGGCAGACCAGACCAACCAGACCATAGAACGGGATGACGTTCAGCACGGGCTCTTCGCCGCACTGTTTGCATTTCCTGTTTTTACCAAATCGCATTTTCATTTTTTCACCCTGTTTTTGTGTCAGTTTTGACACGCAGAACATTTCCCGGTTTATCGTTTCAAGGCGTTTTTCAGTTCTTTGCCGGGCACGAACTGCACCTTCTTTCCCGCAGGAATGTCCATAGCCTCACCGGTTTGCGGATTCCGCCCCTTCCGCGCTGCGGCCTTTTTCGCCTTGAGCTTACCGATGCCCGGCAGCGGCACTTCCCCGCCGCCCAGCAGTTCGGCGGCGGCCACGCCGCACAACACATCCAGGGTCTTTTCCACCGTTCCCAAAGTCGTGGTCAGGGCCGGGTAGTCGTCACGCATGGCCTCGAATGCCGCGATCACCAGTTCACGTTTCGTCATGTCATTTTCTCCTTAGTATCTGATGAGATGGCGGGTTGCCTTCTCCACCTGTCCTCTGGGGTATCCGCTTCTCAGCAGAATGCCCCGCGCCTCTTCCGCTATCTCTGAAGACACCTTTTTCCGCTCGTGGGCCGCCGCTTCCTTCCAGTCCTTGCGCGATGCAAGCTCCGTCATTTCATCGGGCCTTGCCGATGCCCGGCAGAGTAGGATTTCCGCAAAGCGCATCCCCAGCTTTTTCAGGTCCTGTTTCGTCAGCTTGTAGGCCATAACCCTTCCTCCTATGCCGTGGGCAGCGGGTCTTCCTTCACGTCAACGAAAAAGCCGTCCGACTTCTGGCGGCGAAGCCCCACGGTTTCCAACTTTTCCTCTGTCCAGTCCGTCATGGCGTCCCTGTTAACCTCTTCTTTCGTCCTGATTCCTTCCAGAAATCCGAACTGGTGAAGACGTTCCAAGGTGACGGCGGCGCTGACGTTGTTCTGCTGCACAATCTTGGTGCTGGCCCGGAACCCGATGACTCCGAAACCCAGATCAAGGCTTTTCATTCCGTCCGGGAACAGGTCTTTCCGGTTCAACGTGGCGAAAACCGCCAGTCCGCTTTCCAGTTCCTTCCTCCGGGCTTCCAGCGGCGCGGAGTTCCGGGCGGCCTTGTCTTTGGCCGCGTCGATTTCCTCGTTCATGGCGACTTTCAGGGCTTTCAGCTTGCGGTCGATGGCGGTCACTTCCGCCATGGTCCCTTCCGCCTGTTCCCGCGATTCAACGATATGGGGATTCGGCTTGCTCCGCGCCATTACACCACCTCCTTGAATATACGTTCGGGCAGGACGCCCGCTATTTTGATGCCTTTCGCTGAAACGGTAAGGAAATCCAGCTTGATTTCCGTTTCTTCGGCGCTCAAATCCACGCTCACCACAGCCAGATTGCTTTCCAGTGCCTCCGCCTGTTCGGCGGCGGCTTCCAGATTGTGGCGGCACAGCCCCACATATTTCTTCATTTCCTCGCCCTCAGAAAGGTTTTCCACGATTCCCAGGGCCGCATGGATGGACATGAGTTCTTCTTTCAGCATGGCTCCTCCGTTCTCATTTTGAGTGACTACTTCCGCCGCCAAGGACGGGAAGACAGGACCGTTTCCAACATGCTTTCGTCCACCTTGAACGAGCCGGACGCCTTGGCAGACTTTTCAAGCTGAAACACCATGTTGCGGATCAGCCGGAAGTCGCCTTCCGTGCGCCGGGCTATCTCCGCTGCCAGCGTCATGGTGATGTCCAGTCCCGTGGAGCGCATGGCGTACAGGGCCACCTCCGCCGGAGATGCGGGCGCGAACTCCACTTCATTGATGACGCGGGACCAGATGCGCCGCCGCTCCGCCAGCAGTCCGAAGATGCTTTCCTCGCCTATCAGCACCACCGGAACGCCGGTCAGTTCGTGGATGTCCCGCAGGTCTTCTATGCGGTCGATGCGCAGCCGGTCCGCCTCGTCGATGAACAGGGGGCGTCCGTTGTCCTCCAGCGCCCGCACAATCTGTTCCTTGCAGCGGGTGCCCGAATGACGCGGAGTGTCTTCGCCGCCGCGTATGGCGGCAAGCAGGGTTTGCAAAAAGGCCGTCTGGCTCCAGCCCTGCCAGACATGAATCAGCGTCCCGCCGCGTTCCTTGGCGTAACGCTTCGCCGCCACGCTCTTGCCGCGTCCGGCCTGACCGTAGGCAAGGATGAACCCGGACAGCCCGTGGTCGGCTGCGGCCACTTCATCCACCGCGTTGTCAAAGCGGCTCATGGCTTCGGTTTCGATAATGACTTCGCGCATTGTGTTTCTCCTGATGGTTAGGGAAGAAGAGCGGGATCGCAGGGCATACGAGATTCGAGAAAGCTGTAACCGGCGAGAGGACGACCAAGCCGCGTTCTCTCCCTCCGGCGTTCCCGGATATGGTTGCGGACCATAGCCACGCCTCCTTCCAGGCCGTGCGGGGGTCGGCTCCGGGGCGCATGAAGAGGTGCGTCTGCGCGGCCTCCCACTTGTCCACGTTAAAATGTCCATTCCGCATGAAGCGGGTTCTTTTCGGGTCCGCGTAGTCTTCCCAGTAAGACAGCAGGCACATTCCTTCTTCCGTCCGGTAGCCGAGGCTGATAACAATCTGTCTTTTCATAGTTTTTCCTTTCAGGCGGAACACGCCTTCTGTTCGTACATTTCTCGGAGCGCCGCGTAGCGGTTCTTCAGATAGCGTTCAAATTCCGGCGTCGCCTCGTAAGCGGCCATCCACGCTTCATCCGCCGGAACAAGTTCCAGTCCCTGCTCGAACTTCACGCCGAACAGGTGGGCGTAGCGTTCCTGCGAATCCTTCCAGCGCATGAGGTCCGAAGGCGTGTAGGACGGGGCCGCGTCCAGTTCCGCGCGGGCCTGCGCCTTGGCCGCCGCAAGGACGGCCTCCTCTTCCGGCGTCGCCTTGGGCGCACTCAGGCGGAGCACCTTCGCGGTCTTCGGCTCTTCCGGCAAAAGCTCCGTCGTCTCCGTTTCCAGGGCGGCCATACGGGCCTGTGTTTCGGGAAGGACGGAGGATTGCAGAATGCCGCGCATAAGCGCCGAACTGCTCTTTTCCAGTCCCTTTTTCAGCTCGATGCCCGCCCGCAGCTCCTCTTGCTGTTCCGCAGTGCCAAGAATGCGCGCCACGGGATGCAACCCGCTGGCAATGCGGTAATGCTCGCGGTCCTTCGCTTCGCAGAGCGGTTCTCCGTCCAGCGTATAAACAAGTACGGAATAGGGGTTGAAATGCTCGTCATACCGGACGAGCACCGGATGACGGCGGGAATACAGCGTTTCGTGCCAGTACAGCCGTCCGTTGACCTTGATGCCGTCTTTCGTAATGGTGCGGACTTCCTTCTGCATCATGAACAGGGCCAACTTCTGCATATCCTGTGGAGAAAGCCCCGCGCCCCGGCCTTCCGTGAAGACTTCGCCGGGTGTGCGCCCGTGCAGATGCGTCCGGTACTGCGGGCGCGTCGCGTATTCAGCAAACCAGCGCGCCACCTGCGTATGGGTTTCTTCCAGCGTCAAGGGCCGCCCGCCCAGCTTGTCGTAAAGCTGGCGGTGCAGGTCTTCGCCGCGCTTCATCCGCGCGGGCTTGTGGGCTATGTCGTTGCCCGTGTAGGAGGGCATCCAGACTTCCATGTCATTGAACGTCCCGAAAAAACGCTCAATCGGTTTGCTCTGTCCGTGGTAGGGCCACGCATGGATCACGGAGCAGCCGAGATCGCGGTACAGCCCAAGGAACCCCGCTTGCTCGAAGTCTGGACAGCCCTTGAAATACTTCGCCCGGAAGGCCCGGCCATTGTCGAGATAGACCACGCGCGGGAACTTCCCCAACATGATGCAGGTGCGCCGGAACGCCGCCGAAATGCTGTCCACGTTTTCCGAGGGCATGATTTCCCAGCCCAGCGGGCAATTGCTTGCCCCATCGTAGAACAGCACGATGGTCATGCGCGTGGGCTTGCCCGTCGCGGGGTTCAGCGTCTCGAAATTGAGCGTGTGCCCGTCCGCGATCACCACGTCGCCCACTCCCACAAGATTCCAATCCCGGAGCAGGGATATGGCGCACTTGTCGTTCCACGCCTTCTTGCCTTCCCGGAACAGCGTCCACTCGTCGAAACATTCTTCCATGTAGCGCCTCACAAAGCGTCTGATAGTTGGTTCGGAGGGTATGGAAATTTCCAACGCCTTGAACTTCTTTTGTACTTCCCGCACGCACTGGTTGACGTTAGGGCCGTTGGGATTCAGGATATGACCAAGGATGACGCGCTTGTGTTCGTCCGTGAGTATGGTTTTTCCCTTGTGGGTGACGCCCCGCTTGTCGGCCAAGGCCAGCACGCTCCCGGCCCGTTCCTGTTCGAGCTTCCAGCGTTCCAGCGTCTGCCATGAGACAGGACCGACCTCTTCCAGCAGCTTGGGCCATGCCCCGGCTCCGTAAGCCATGATGAATTCGTTCTTCTGAACTCGCGTCGCGCCGTATTTGCGCTGCCATACGAGGTACTGGCGGACCAGATCGGCGCGGGCCAGCGCCTTGTAGCGCCGTCTGTCGTCCATGATGGCCGTCGTAACGGCGGAGGAAAGCATGGGAAGGGGTGCGGAAGCGGGGCAGGCCGCCAGCGCCTTTTTTTCTTCGGCGGTACGGATGGCGACGCGGGTTTCTTCCGGCATGGAGCTGATAAGCCATTCTTTACCACCACCGCGCCCGATGCGTTCACGCGCCTGCCAATGTTCACGTTCGGCGCGAAGGAACACGCTCCGCATGGTTGAAAGACCTAGAAGTTCAGCAACCTCTCGCGTCGTATAAAATTCCTTGAGAGCCATAACGCCCCCTATACCACTCTGGACGCACGGCGCGGGTCGAACAAAAATCGTTCTGGAACCCCGAAAGAGCGCAGTGCATCCAGAACGCGCGGGCTGTGCCGAAAGCCGTTCAGCGTGGCGGACACGGTCTGCGGAGTAACACCGGCTATCTCCGCCACGTCCACAAAATTTTTTCCCTCGCTATCGAGAATGCGTTGAATATCCCGCTTGGAATCAGCGCGTCTTCGTCCGTAGGGTTGTAGCTTGCTCATGGAGTCCCTCCATTTAGAGCTTGAAACATCGCCATTGCTAAAATGGGGGCGGCCTGCTATGGCTGATTCTTCACGTACTTTTTCAACCGCCCGTGGTTTTATTTAGTCCATTTTAGACCGAACAGTCAACAAAAATCCGGTATAAAGTTTAAAAGCGCTCTATTTTTATACTTATCAATAAACATCAAATAGATATATAAAAATACCGGTATAATGTTCGGTATAAACTTCGGGCGAAGGAAGTTTATACCTATGGAAAACATAGCTTCATGGTTAAAACATGCGCGCGGCAAGCGTAGCGCAAAAGATTTTGCTGCTCTAATAGGTTGCAGTATGCAAACCATATACCGTTATGAATGGGGAGAGCGCACCCCTGATATGAATTTTCTTCAAACCGTGGCGGACAAAACTGGCGTCCCTTTAGACTGGTCTAAAGAAGATAAAATGGACACTGTCAGCACTGCTGAACAGCATCGGCGTAAAAAAAATCCCCCCCCTGTGGAACGGGCCGTTGCTAGCACAGCCCCATGTCAACGCTGTGCTGAACTAGAGTCGAGGCTTGAGAAAGCCGAAGCAAAATTGGAAGTACTTGAAGAAGAGCGCAGAGAGCTAACCTCAGAGACACGCAGGCTCTACCGAGAAAAGGAAGAGCTTTTAAAGGAACTCGGTGAACTCCGGGCCACAGTTGCCCGATTGGAGGAACGGAAGAACAGACTCGCTGTTGCTAATGGCGTTTCTTCGGAAAATAGCGGCGCAGCATAACGCGCGAATGGCAAAAAAATAGCCCCGGTTTTGTGTCGGTTTTGACACACACCGGGGCTTCTCTCGTTCTCAACTTGCGTGACTATCTGGCCTCAAAACCGCCCTCCATTCTCAAACCATTCTTTCGCGGCTTTTCTGGGGGCAGGCAACCTGTAAGCCCGCATCAGTCAAGGGAAAGTCAAGCATTCGTCAAGCAGGATCGGCCTTACCCTTCATTCTCATCTTCCCTGACCCCCTACAACTCGTTTACGTTGCCGGCACCTCCAAATCTACCCTTGAGCTGTTCGAGAATTACGCGAAAACAGCCTTCGGCGGCGAAATGGAGCGCATGTCCCCAAGCATACTGTCCGCATCGGATTCCGAACACCCTCTCGAAGATCTCATAAGCAATATTTACGCAGAAAGTATGACGCTTTCCCTCAGTAGAAAGACCTACGCCATAGCCGAACAGGGGAGGGCTACGCTTTCCCGGACGGATGGGCCTTCAGTCTCAGTAACAGATGCGCCGGACAGCGCGAGAGCCGGACTGGAATCCGGGCTCTTGCTTACAAACCTCAAGATCAGGCTTTCCTCCATGCCTGAAGACGAACTTGTGGCCGTCTTTACTCTGAACGCGGATTTTAGCTTCAGCGGCCTGAAGACGCCGCGCATCCGCAGACAGAAAGGAGAAGATGCCGATCCCGACACCGACTTCCTCCTGAAAATGGGCTTCATCGGAGAAACTGTGACTGCCATGCACTCGCTCTTCCGGCAACATGCGGGCAACTAGGGAGAACATCATGAAAAGACTGCTCTTGCTCTTTCTTTTGTGTTTTGGGCTGGCCTTGTCAGGGGTGGCTGCTGATGGAACCAGCTTTAATCCTACAACAATTTCTGTCAAAAGCGTGGGGGCTTCGATCCCCGTTGGAACGGTGATTACTTGGCCTT
>QWCN01001476.1_pt1 | contig 36071 bp, 23 predicted proteins | sample 1972711 | NCBI WGS metagenome assembly QWCN01 (sample SAMN09866707, study PRJNA288562) | Human gut metagenome isolate term1_stool, whole genome shotgun sequencing... | isolation source: gut | host: Homo sapiens | place: USA: California
GTCCAGTCGCCCCATTCATGGGCAGCCTTATCGGTGATCTCGCCGCAGACGGTGCATTCACGCCAGTGGCTTTCCTCGTCATGCTTCCAATCGCTCCAGTAGTGGTCGATCTTCTCGATCTTCCGGGTCTCCTTCTCACCGCAGACGGAGCACTCACGAGTCTCTTCGCCTTCCTCGGTGCAGGTAGCTTCCTTGGTCACAGTCCAGTCGCCCCAGACATGGGGTTCCTTTTCCTCGATTGCACCGCAGGCGGTGCATTCACGCCAGTGGCCGTCCTCGTCGTACTGCCACTCGCCCCAAACGTGCTCATTGCCGAAGATATTCACGCTCAGCGTCACGCTCTCCGCAACGCCGGTAGCGTCCAGAGTGTAGCCCCGCTTGGTCACATCGGCGTGCTTCTTTGCAGGAGTCGTCAGGGTGTAACGTCCGCATTCACCACGGAGCTGACCCATGGTCTTGTCGGTGTAGCCGGTGATGTCCAGTTTCTCCAGAGCCTTGCCGGCTGCGCACAGGTAAACGTGGAACACACGCTCCAGCTCAGCGGCATTGCCGATGTCCCCAGCACCAACGCTGGCGGCCATCTGCTCGAAGGAAACATTGCGGCTCATCACTTTCAGGGCCGTGAACACTTCCTCAACGGTCATGGAGTCAAAGACTTCCCGCAGCTTCGGGCTGTTGCCGATACCGGCCACCAGGTCCGCAGCCTTGTCCGCATTGCCGTAGGCCAGGATCACAGCCAGGACGGTCTGGTAATCCTTGTCCACAGTCAGGTCGATGTCCACAGAGGTCTCGCCGCTGCCGGACACATACACGGTCTTGTCGCTGTAGCTGGGCCGCTCGATGTGGACCTTGGCAAAGGTATTGTCGGCCACAACGATGTCCGCCAGAGCGCCAGCCAGTTCGGCAGCCTTATCGGCGTACTTGCCGCTGACACGCAGTCTTGCAGTGAAGCTCTTGGCGTTGGCAGATTCGGTATTTGCAACGATACCGGCGGAGAGGTAATCGCCGTCCTCAATGTGTTCCAGCTCCACAGCCCAGGGCGTCGTTGCCACGGTGTAGGTGGCCACGTCCTTGCCGTTCTTGAGAGCCTCTTCAATGGATGCGAAGTCCAGCAGGTCAGCGATGACTTCGTTGATGAAGTCATTGGTGCTGAGCTGGAAGCACTCAAAGATCATGTTCACCAGATCGGTGCGGGTGGTGTCGCTCTTCCACAGACCCAGCAGGTCGTTGAAGTTGGCAGCGTAGATGTCGTGGCCGTCCGCACTCAGGGAAGCGGCGGTGAAGTAGTTCAGCGCCAGATCCACAGCCATGTCGGCAGCCAGGGTCTTCAGGCTCACGTTCTCGCCGTCCCGGATGAAGCCGGTATCCAGCAGGAAGGTAACGTCGTTGCCGTTGGACTCGATGGTGTAAGCCTTGTTCCGCACGGTCCCGTTCTCCTGCACATAGCCGTCATTCAGGAATGCGGATACGTCGGAGGTGTACTTGCCGCCGATGATGGTGGCCGTACCGGAGATCGTACCATTGACGCCGCCGCAGGCAAAGGTGTCCATGGTGGAGTCAAAGATGAACAGGTTCTTGTTGGAGGTGATGTTGCCGTTGATGGTATGGCCGTTCAGGTCCAGGACCGTAAAGCCATTGAAGGTCAGGTCGCCGTCCACATCGCCCAGCAGCATGATGGCTGCCTGGTTGGCAATGGTCTGGCTTCTTGCCACCAGATCGCTGGTGTAATCGAACTTATTCAGCTTCCGGTCGGCCTTCAGGTCGATCAGGGCAGCCTCATAGTCGTTTTCCGTGTCCGTCAGCTGAGCGGTCGCATCGGCATGGATGCTGCCGCCGTCCTTCAGTTCCTTCACCATGCCCATGTAAGTTTCGTACTTGGACAGGTCAAAGCCCAGGGACTCCACCACGTTCAGGATAGCCTGACCGCTGGCTTCGGCGCTCATCTGGCAGGGATCGGTGGTGATGTCGATCTTCATTCCATCGCTGTTCAGGGCCTTACGGACCAGCTGGTAGTATTCCTCGTAGCCGGTCAGGTCCTTGTCCTTGCCCAACAGTTCCAGGGTGTTGGAGAAAGTGGTGGTGGTAACGGTGTCATCCCCGACCACGTCCATCACATAGTCATACAGGAACTGGTAGGCGATCTTGCTGTCGATGGCGTTCATGTCGCTCTTGTCCACGTCGCCGGTAGCCAGCAGGCCGGTCAGGTAGACCTGATAGACCTTCTCGGGCAGGGTGACGTCGAAGGCCACATGGCCGTCGCCGCAATGGAAGGAGAAGTAGTTGCGGATCTTGTCCAAGCCCTTGGAGACGGTCAGCATCTTGTCAGGCACGCTGGTCAGATTCAGCGTGAAGCTCAGGTTGCTGTACTCGATCTCGTCAGCGGACTGACCAAGCTGCATATTGGTGGTAATGACCTTGCCGCCGTTCTTCCGGCCCAGGTCGATCAGCGTCTGGCTGCCGAACTCGTCGTTGTTCAGCACGGCGTCGATCAGTGCCTGCAGGCACAGCTCCAGGGAATCGGACTCGGTGAGGTACAGGAAGCCCTCGCCGTTCAGGCCCACATAGGAGTAGCCGCAGTTGACCAGGTCCTTACCGAAGCTGGTCAGGCCGTTCTTGTTGGCGGCCACATTGGCCACGATACCGGTGATGTTGCCCTCGGCGTCCTTTTCCAGGGCATAGCTGTTGCCGCTCTGTGCGTTGGCATTCAGCTTTGCGATGGTGGCTTCCAGCTTCTCTCCGCCCTCGTTGACGGCCTTACGGGTCAGCGTCAGGACGTTGTTGGAGTCGGCAGTCAGCAGGTCCGCAGCAGTCAGGGTATAGTGGCCTTCCTTCACGTCGGTCTTGGTGCCGACGTTGTAGTAGTAGACCCAGCCGTCCTTGCTGTTCTTGGGCAGTTCGATCTCGGACTTCTCGATGGTCACCAGCTGGTCCTTCTCGCCGTCGATCTTGACGGTATAGGTCCGGACCTCATAGGTCAGATAACCGGTGAAGCTCTTGTTCAGCGTAGTACCCACCAGCGTGGAAAGGTCCACACTGTCCTCGGTCACATCGTAGAAGTCTGCCTTCTCGCCCAGCTGGGCCTTCACGGCCTCGTCCAGACGAGCCTGGAGTTCATCCATCTCCGCCTTGGTCACCACATGGCCGATGTCAAAACCGGTGGTGGTGAAGGTCTTGGAAGTGGAGCCGATCTGCAGGACCACCTGCACATTGACCTGGGTGTCGTCCAGAGCGGTCAGCACATCGGAGAGCAGATGGGGGGTGCCTGCCTGCTTGGTCTCCAGGGTGTCCTTGGTGTTCAGGGCATCCACCAGCTTGCCCAGGCTGCTGCTTGTCAGATCGATGGCAGCATTGGGAGCCTTCAGGTCCCGGTTCACTTCGGCCAGAGCCTGCTCCAGATTGGAGATCTTGTCTGCGTACTGCTCATAACCGGCAGCCTTCACCATGATCCGCAGAGCGGCTTCCTTCTCGTCGTCAGCGACCAGACCGGTCAGATAACCGCTGAGGGTGCTGACTTCGTGAAGAATGGCTTCACTGTTGGCGTAGTAGTAACGCAGGCCGCCGTTCTCGGCGCTGTAACCGGTCAGCATATTGTAGATCTTCAGGTGACCGTCGGAATCGACGCTCTCCCGGAGGATTTTGCTGATCAGGTCCTTGAAGTAAGCCCGCATGGCCAGGTTGGCCTCGTCCTCGTCGGTGCCGTCGTCGGGGGTGAAGTCGGTGACATCCACCACGCCGTTGATGGCGCCCAACTTGGTACGGTCCAGTTCACCGATGGTGCTGTAATAGCCCATCAGGCGAGTCAGGGCAGCGGTCTGGCCGTCGGCCTCGCTTTTCAGCGTCTTGGCCAGGGTCAGGATCTCCTCTGCCTGTGCTTCGGTCACGTAGGTCAGGTTCAGAATGTACTGGACCTTGGCTTCCTTCTTGCCTTCCCACTGAGCGGTATTTCCGGAGAACAGATTCTCAGTGCCTTTCACGCCGTAGGTGTAGGGCACCCAGTTCAGGTCCTTGAAATCTGCCGCATAAGTGGCATTGGCGGTCAGGACGCCGTCCTTCAGCGTCAGGATGTTCTCAGCATCCGCAGGATCCGGTTTGCGGACGCTGATGGGTTGATTGCCCAGCAGAGCGCCGGACTTCAGGATCGCCTGCACCGCTCCGTTGCCGTAGTTATCGGCGATCACGCTCATCAGATCGGTAACGGTGTAAGCCTTGCCCGCAGTGCGGGTGATGTTGGTGTTGCCCGTGATCACCACAACGGTACCCTGGGCGAAAGCTACGTCGTTGACCTTATAGTCATAGGCCTTGCTGCTGTCCTCATGGACCGGCAGGGTCAGCTTATAGCCGTAAGGAACGGTCAGGTCATCGCTGTAATGGGTGCTCACGGTGTAGGTCTTGGGGGTGTAAGTAACGGTGTAGGTGGTGTCCTTGGTCAGCGTCTCGGGCAGCGTCGTGGACGCAGCATCGAAATGCTCGGCGGAGAACGCCTCGCCCCAGGCCTCGGCAGCCTTGTCGGCGATGCCGCTGGCCTTCACGGCAGTAAGCACATCCTCAGCAGTGGCATTTTCGCCGAGGGTCAGGGTCACGGTCTCCTTGCCGGCTTCCACCAGCTTATCGGAGTCCGCCTTGTCCTCTACAGTCATCAGAACGTAGTTGACCGTCACGTTCACCAGGGCCACGTTGACCTTTACGGTGTCGGTGGCTGCCGTCAGCGGATTCTCCACAGAGGGGACACTGGTCTCGTCCAGCGCCGCCACCAGGGTGTCCAGCTTGGCGTAGTCGGCATTTGTCACCAGCTTCACGTTCAGCGCATCCCAGGGATCCGCCGTCAGTGCAGTCAGTGCGGTGTTCAGGTTGTTGACCATATCGGTCAGCAGTTTGAACTGAGCAGCAGCCTCAGCAGTGATCATTTCCAGAGCCGCAGCAGCCTGGACCTTATCGTTCAGGCTCGTGAAGTTGGTGGCAATGATCGCCAACTTTGCGCTGGTGTCCAGAACGCTCTGCTTCATGTCGCTGCCTTTGGTCATCAGGTAGCCAGTCTTGGTGCTTGCCTTGTATGTATTGATCATCACACTCAGGTCCAGCTTGCCGTCATTGGCGGTCATCTGGCTGTTCAGTGCGGTGATTGCTTCGCGGGTCTCTGCGTTGGGCTTATAGACCGCATACTGGGTCTTGATACCGTTTTCGCAGAAATCCACCAGCTGGGGCATAGCCTGTTCCAGGGCATAGAGGTTGCCCTCCTGGTCGGCCACAGCCTCGGTGTTGGCGACGCCCTGCTTCAGATAGCCCGCAGCGTTGAGCAGTGCGGTCTGAACATCGGCAGGAACGTTCTGCCGGGCCACATACTTTACCGCAACGGTAAAGGCGTTGCCCAAATTGGTCTTATAGGTACCCTTTCCGTCGGTGAGAGAAACGGTCTGGACCGTCTTCCCATCCACGAGGATCTCCGCAGACACGGGGCTCCACTGGCCAAAAGTCTTGGCCGTGATCGCACCGGTCTTGGTATCCACGCTGACGAGACCCTTCTCGGCACATACGTCTGCGAAGGTATAGGTGTCGCCGTAGTCCAGCAAGCCGGACTTGAGCAGCGCCTTTTGCCCCTCGGGCAGATCGTAATGTGCAGCGACGATCTCACCGGCCGTCAGGCTGGCTCCGCCGTCTTCCGTGGCGAAGGCCTGCAGTGCAACGCCCAGATTGGACCCCGATACCAGCAGTACCAGAGCCATTGCCCAGGCGAGACACCGCTTCCAGAACGATGTCGTTGTTTTCATTGAATGGATCCTCCCTATTTTTGTGCTCCAGGCACAAAATCTGCAAAGACTGCGAAACGTCCGTTTTCTCCTTCCGTCCGAGCGCAGGACGGAGGGCAGACCTTCCGCAGGATAGCACTATAAATAGAATAGCACATTTTGTTGGGACATTCAACGATTATTTCAAAAATTTTCGAAAAATGTTTCAGTTTTCCACCTGGAGCATGGTCTGGAAATCCACGGCTCCGGCGGAATAGTAGCTGTTCTGCTCATAGCCCATCACATGAAGCTTTACGGCCCCGGATGCGGCCAGTTCATTGAGCTGCACCCGCTCCACATACTCTCCGGGACGAAGCAGTCCCGTCTCGCCCAGCGTGTTCCCCTCGGCGTCCAGGACCCGCAGCTTTACCCACAGCTCGTTGTCCGCTTCGGAATAGAACCACAAGGGGAGACTGCCGTCGGCGTTTGCGTTCAGAACGCCGCAGACCTTGACCTTATATCCCTCCCGGATGGCGATCTCCGACCAGCCCAGATCATCCGGCACCTCGGGCTCCCCGGCCACGGCCCCCGGATCGAACTCCGGCGGCGTGAAGACCGCCGTTTTGGTCCCCATGGGGACGAACAGCAGCACGATCACGGCGATGAGCGCCAGGACACAGGCCCCGGACAGCACCCAAATGACGGTCTTGTCAGATCTCGTAGTTTTCTGCTTCATGTCTTTCTCCTGTTTTGCCGGGGCGGAGGTCGCCCCGGCCTTGGTTTACTTGCCCGTGATGGTCACGGTGATGGTCCCGATACCGCCGTTGCCGTCCCAGCCGTCGCCGGAGACCCCGGAGATGACATAGGTGGCGCTGCCAGACTGCTCTTTGCCGATGCCGTCGAAACCGTTGATGGCGGCGCTGGCCACGGTAAAGGCATTGTGGTCATACTTGCCGGAGATGGTCACGCCGCTGACCGCCACAGGATTCCCACAGGCGATGTCCATGTCCCGGTTGCTCCGGTTCACAGCGGAAATGACGATCTTGGCGTCGCTGCCCACGCTCCAGCCCTTGCCGGACTCCTGTCCGTCATAGCGCAGCGTTTTCTGGTTCCAGCTGTAGGTGGTCTTGCCGGCATTGTAGCTGATGGACCCGGTCTGCTCCCAGTTCAGGGTCAGATAGTACACCTTGGTGCCCTCTGCCCCGGCCTCGATGTCCGCCTTGTTGTCGGACTTGGCCGTATAGGAAGCCTGGATCTCAACGTTGCCGCTGCCGGTGCTGCTGGTGATCTCCTGAGCGCCCACGCCAACGGCCAGAGCCAGCAGCATGGCGGCGCACAGGGCCAGACACAGGAACTTTTTCATGTTCTCAGCCCTCCACAGTCTCGATCTTCACCGTCAACGTGCCGATGGTGCCGCTCGTGGCGATGGCCCCGGACATGGCGGTGATGTTGTAAGCGGTCTCTCCGGTCTGCACGGTACCCGTGACGGTGTCCAGTCCGTTGGTCGCGGCGGAAGCCACGGTGAAGGACTGCTCGTCATAGTTACCGGTGATGGTCAGGCCGTCGGCGGGGACGGGGTCAGCGCAGGTGGCCTTCACGGGCAGGTCGGAGTAGTTGGAGACCTTGACGGTCACTCTGGTGCCATTTTCAACGGTCCAGGTGCCGTCCGTGACCAACTGCTTGTCATAGGTCAGCTTCTCCGTATTCCAGGAGTAAGTGTCCTTCTCCACGGTATAGGTCAGCTTTCCCTCGAAGCCCCATTCGATGGTCACATAGTATTTGTGTTTCACGATAGGGGCTTCTTTTTGGTACTCGGCGTTGATGTCGGTGCTGCCGGAACCGGGAACGCTGACCTCAGCGGCCAGAGCGCCCAGGCTCATGCTCAGCGCCAGCACCAGCGTCAGTACGATGGCAATGGTCTTTCTCATGGCGTTGCCTCTTTAGTTTGCAGCCTCGATCGTAACGGTCAGCGTGGCGATTTTGGTGTCTGCACTGGTGATAGCACCTTCCACATTGGTGATGGTGTAGGTCAGATAGCCCTTCTGCTCCTCACCCGGTGCGTTCAAGTCCTCCTTGGCGGCGGAATCCACCTTCACGAGTTCAGAAGCATTACCGGTGACAGTCAGAGAATCCTGTGCCTTGACTTCCGCAATGGAAGCATTGACGGCAGCATTGGACTTGTTGGTCACGGTGATGTTGACCTTAGGGGCAGCATCGCCGGTTCCCACATTCCACTCGCCGGTGCTGACCGGGGTACGGGTGTAGGTAAGGTTGCCGGGGTTCCAACTCAGGTTATCGCCATCCTCGTTGTAGACCAGCGTGCCAGTCTGGTTCCAGCTTACGGTCACATGGTAGACGGTCGGGATTTTATCCGCACCCTTCTCATACTGCGCCGTGATGGAAATGTCCTGGGTGTTGTTCTTGGTCACATCGCCAATAGCGGGGCCGGTTTCTTCGGCTGCGAAAACGGTAGCGCTCATGCTGAGGGTCAGCGACAGCGCTGCGATCAAACTCAGAACCTTCTTCATAAAGCAGGCTCCTCCTTTTTGGGGTTTTTAGAACGCCCTGCGGCGGCTCCGCGTTCCGTCCTCCGGGCGTTCTGGTGTTTTGTTGCGGGGGTGATTAGCCCTCAGTTTTCTTTGCGATGGTAACAGTCAGCGTTGCGACCTTGGTCTCTGCCTTGATAGCAGTGCCCTTCACATTGCTAATGGTCACAGAAGTGCTTTTTTCGACAGGATCCACAACAGTGGTAGTATCCTTCCAATTAGAAGGTGCATTCGTCCCCACTTCAAAGCTGGAACCGTTGGTTCCATACGCAGTATCCATCGTGTAGGAATCTACAGCTTTGACTGCACAAGAAGCAGTGATTGCCGCATTGGATTGGTTCTTCACAGTCACTTCAATAGCATCCGTTCCTGCGAAGGCACCATCTGTGCCAGTTTCAGCAGTGTACTTCATGCCGGTCGTGTCCCATTTGTAGGTGATGGTGTTGTCCTTGTACTTCAGGCCGTTGGTTTCGGTCCAGCTGATAGTAACGTAGTACTTTACGCCGCCCCACTCTTCGTTGCCTGCTTCGTACCCGGCTTTCACTTCAACATCCTGGCTGGTCGGTTCCGTAACGCTCACGTTAGCAGCGAACACGGTAACGCCCATGCTCAGCACCAGTGCCAGCGCCAGCACCAGACTCATGATCTTTTTCATACGACTGATTTTCCCTTTTTGTTTTTTGGGGTTACTTACTTAACAGCAGACACCGTGACACTAACAGTCGCAACCGTGACATCCGTCAAGTTCTGGTCGCCAGACATATCAGTTGCCCCGGTAGTACCAAACGTATAAGTAACGGTTCCGGTCTGCGGCGTGCCAGTCTTTCCAGTCTCGTTGAAGTCAATGCCATCGGCTGCGGATTTCAGCGTACCATCAAAATCCTTGGACTTGCTCTCAGTTGCAGACAGATTGTAAGTATTGTTCTTAACTTCCGTTGCAACAGTCACAGCAGCGTTGGACTTGTTGGTAACAGTAACAGCGCAGGTTGCGCTGCCATCCCAGCCAGGCTTATGAGAGCCATCCTTCTGAGATTCATCATAACTCGTGCCGTTCCAAGTATAGACGCTCTGCTTACCATAGTAGGCCAAGGTGGTCGTCACATCCCAGGAAATTGTGAGGTAGTACTTGGTCCCTGCAGATTCGCCCTTCGGGGCGGTATAATTTGCAGTCACGTTCCTGCTATCGGTGGTCGGCATCGTAGATTCCGTCTCCGCCGCCATTGCGGGCAGGGCCAGGGCCAGAACCATGGTCAGGACCAGGATCATGCTCAATGCTTTTTTCATAATGGGTTTCTTCCTTTCTATAGTATATATTTGCTTGTCGCTCCGGGTGTCGCCGCCCTCTGGCCGCGGATGCCTCCGGCTTTGCCGCCCGGACCGATAGGCACAACTTTGGGGGTGGCCTTACTCGACCACCGACACCGTGCAGGGGATGTCCGTGTCCACAATGGCACGCTCCCCCGTCTCCGGGTCATAGAACAGCAGCTTCAGCTTTCCGTTGTAGCCGCCCACCGACAGCTGCGGCGCACCTGCGTCCGCCTGCAATGCCGTCACCTGATGGCCGGGAGTCAGAATGCCCGACTGGGCCAGCAGATATTCATCCTCGCCGTTTTCCAGGATGACCTGGACCACCACATTGTGGGTGGAGGCGTTGGGATTCTGATAATAAAGGCTCAATTCCCCGGTGGACAGGCTGTAAGTCACGTTGTCCATGAAGGAAATGGTCACGGAGCCGCCGCCGTTGGACACCACCGGCTTCTCGGAATCGTCGTCCGGTATCGTGTCCGCATTGGGGTCCTCGGTCATCTGGGGGTAATCCGGCTCCAGCACCTTGGAGGGCCCTGCGGGGCTTTGCCCCTGGCAACTCCGCAGGAGCAGCAGGATCACGACGATCAGCAGCACCAGCAGCACCGCCGACAGAATCCGCACCAGATTCTTGTTGTTCTCCTCCCCGGACTTGGGAGCGTTCTTCCCGCCCGCCCCGGGGGTCTTCTCTTTCTCGTTGTCCATGTTCTTTACTTCCTTTCCCGGCCTTCCCGCCGGATCGGTCGTTCTGTCGACGGATTCCATATTTGGGTGTTGTCCCCCGGCAGTTACGCAGCCAAAATAGGCACTTATTCAGCCATTTCTGTCCTTGCCTCCCGCCCGCAAAATCCTATTTTCGGGTGTTGAGAAAGTGCCTTTACGCCCCGCATGAGCGGAAACCACTGCGCCATCCCCGGCGCTTGCGTTGCCCCCGCTCATGCGGGGCTGCTGTCCCCCCTCCCGGCAGGAAACCGCCGGGGAGAGATTTTTTGTTACCCGTCCGTGGGCGTCAGCGTCAGCTTGACGGAACCCACAGTCCTGTTGGTGGCAGTTTCGTTGGGAGGCGTGCCGGTCAATTTCATCGTCGCCGATGCGCTTTGTCTCAGCGACAACTGGCTCGACAGCGTTGCGGAATCGGTCGTTGTGGCATCGCCCACCGTGAAGTCCATGTTCAGGGCGTTATAGTTGGTGGCTCTCGTGTAGGCGATGGTCACAGCGACCGTGCCTTCTTTCGCGCTGTCCGTACCGGCGTTTGTGACCGTGACCGAGGGCCAATTGCCAGTGCCAAGAGCAGAGGTCCAGTAAGCCGCAGATTCCAGCTGGTACTTCATGGTCGCACCGTTCCAGCGGTAGACCGCCGGGGTGTAAGTATAGGACAGGTCCCCATTCCACGTCACCGTGATGTTGTAGGTCTTGGTGGGCTTCCACACGGCATAGAGCCGGACTTCCGCACCTGCGGTGGGGTTGCCCAACTGGGCCATTGTGACCGTGGCACCCAAGCCAAGCAAATCCCTGCTGTCCGCAACAGTCGAAGCATCCAGCGCCCAGCCGACCTGTTCGAAGCCCTCACGGGTGAAGCCGCTACCAGGAAGCGTCACGCTGGTGGCTGTCCGGGAGACCGTCATGGATGCAACGGAGCCGCTGACCGTCGTCGCAGGATTACCGTCAAACACGATGGTGAACTCATTCTTGGTCACGAAATAGTAGCCGTCCGCCGCCGTGCCGTTGACCGTCACGCTGCGGGTCACACCGCTGAGGATATAGCCTGTGGGATAGGTCTGCCGGGCCGTGTTGTCCGGGTCGGAAATGGCGTGCGCCCGGTCGGATGTACCGCCTTTGAAGTAGGGACCGGATTCCGTCGTTGCGCTGATGTCGATAGCGGCAGAGGCATTGTTGTTCTGCAGGCCGCAGCCGGAGCCACCGGCGGTATAAATGCCGCCGCTGATGGCGCCGATAGAGGCATAGGTGTTATTCGTGACGCCGTGGCTGTTCTGGCTGGTGAACACATTTCCCTCGCCCAGGCCATCGATTTTCACAGCACGATACGCAGAAGTGCCATCGCCATTGACCAGTGCCTGGGTCGCAGCGGCAACGACCGTATTGGTGATGGTCCCGATGCTGGCGCTCTGGTAGGTATAGGTTGCCTTCCCAGCTACAAAGTTCTCTGACAAATTTGCTCCCTGGTAGTTGTAAATTCCCACGCCGCCAGTCGCCGTAACGCTTGTCTTTGCCGTACCACCATCGATTTTTGTGATGGTGCCGGCATTGTAAATCGTGTAGGCCTTTGCCGTCAGGATGTTTCCTTCGCCGATCAAATCAATAACGGCAGGCTTGCAGGTAGCATTGTAAGTGTTTGTACTCGTAACAGCAGTCACAAATACATATTTCGTGCCATTCCATGCAAGATACGCATTCAAGCCTTCCACGCTGTTGCCGGTCGCCTTTACCTCGTAGGTCAGGTTGGTCTTGTTCTCATTGCGAATGGCAGAACTCTCGGCAGCAGCGATCGTGCTATTCTTGATCGTGCCGATATGGCCCCTATTGTAGACGCCGTAATTTTTGCCAGTGGCCTTAAGCGTCACACCGTCGATCACCGTGATCTCCGCAGGCAGACGGGAATACAGGTAGTTCGACTCGCTGACGACAGAAGTAGTCGTTGCGTATGCCGTAGTACCGCTCCGCAATTGGACAGAATTCTTCGTACCGACATATCTGCCATCGCTGTTGAAAATGGCTCCCTGGTAGGAACTGACACTGGTACCACTGTTAATGTTTTCGATTATACCGCTGTTCAGGATGCCATAACCATAAGGATTCGTGACCGTCACGCCGGAAATGGAACCGATCTCGGCATAAATATTATCATCGTAGGTATTGTAGAACTCATCCTGGCGATAATGCTGTCCGGAAGTAGGCGTCCCAAGTGCCTTGATGGTCTCTGTCACATTCTTGTAAACGTCCCGCCTCGTTACATAGCAGTCACCACTTACACGGATGCCATAGGTCCTGTCTTTGTTGTTTGTAGTTGCAACGGATTCCACATTGACGACCGTACCTGCTCCGATGGTCCCGATTTTGCCGTTGTTGTCCAGCGCAGCGCACCAATCAGAGACTTTTTTTGCGGTGATTTTTGTGTTGGTAATGGTCCCGATCTCGCCCCGGGTGTACGAAGTGGTGGAATCCAGCGGCCGGAACACATACTTCGAGCCCTCCAGGAGGATGAACTGCTTGTACTCGGCGTAAGTGGAAGCTTTATTCCCAAGATAGTACCCCGTGCCGCACAGGCTGTTGCTCAATGCATTATAGGTATTCGCCGTCAGGGTGCAGCCGACGATCGTCTCGATGACACCGGTATTCACCAGCGCACCATAGGCTGAGGTCGTCGTAGCCGTTGTGCCGGTGATGCTGCCAATGGTCGGCTGCAGCCGGGTATAGGAAATCGCTACATCCCAAACATAGTTCGTATTCGTCGCCAGTGCGCTTGTTCCAAGCCACAGGCTAAAACTCTTGCGCTCTGTAAAATGTCCATTGACATTGCAGATCGCATTGTATGTAGCCGTCGCATTCACGTCCTTGATGGTGTTGATCGTTCCGTGATTCGTCAGTCCTGTGTACTCAGTGCATTTGACCGTAATTCCATCGATCGTTCCGATATAAGGACCTTGTTCATGGTAGGTTCGCTCATACTCGTGTAACGTCAAATACCCAGCAGATACTTCATCAACCTGCCCCAAATTTGTACGAGTCTGCTTCTCCGTCAGCACACGGCCGCCCTCCGTATTGTAGAGCGCATATCTGTTTGCTTGAATCGTGACATCAGCGCCGGTGATTGAATCAATGACACCATAGTTGATGATGCCATAATTCGATTTTGCACTGATAGTCACCTTACCGGTGATGGTCCCGATGCTGGATGGTCTATCCTCGTAATAGGTCGTCTCTATAGAGGTCACTGTGCCGCCGATTTTATCGCTGTATGTCGTTTTCTGCTGCATCATTTTTTGGCCGCTGATACTGATTCCCCGTTCGGTCGCTGTCGCCTCGATCGTGATGCCTGTCTCACCGTTGCCATTGATGCTATCAATTTTTCCGCCATCCAATACCGCAAGGGCATACGATTTTGCAGAAATTTTGACATTTCCCTCGATAGAACCGATTTTGCCATAGTTCGCAAGGCCATAGCTGCAGGTAGACGAGGAGATCTCCACATTGTCCGTAATAGTCCCAATAGTCGGAATGATCGTATCGTCTTCCTTACGTTCGTCCGTCCTGACGTAACCATTGCTGGTATCATCTTTTCTGGATGTGACGTAATAATCATAGAACCATTGGTTGCTATTGTAGACAATGTAGTTGCTCGTTCCGGTATTGAGGAACTTGGAATTGCCGCAGATCGTGGTGATTTTGCCACCGTTCCACAGGGCATACTGCTGCGTTACGGTCACAGTCGTGTCCTGGATAGTCCCGATAGTCGCAGCTGCTTTAATTGCAGGGCTGACTCCAGAACTCAGATTCTGCGTCCGCAAATTCCGGTTGTAAATGCCGTATTTTGCGGTGATCGAGCCACCATCGATGGTGTTGATGGTGCCGCTATAATTGTAGATGCCGTAGCCATTGGTCACATTGATTTTACAGTTCTTAATGGAATCAATGGTGCTGACATTCTGCTGGCTGGCGGCCGTGACGTTCAGCACGCCCACAAAGTAATCATTGTTCGTCTGGCTTCCGCCCTCGACGGTGATGTTCTCCATGCTCAGCGTGCCGTTGTTGCGGATGGCGTAGGCAAAGCTGGCCGGGTTATTGGTCGTGGAGGTAGTCGCAGAAATGATCTTGCCGCCGCCAGCGGAGTCCATCAGCGTCAGCGTGCCATTATTGACCAGGGAGCCCCAGACCTCCTTACCGTTCAGGTTGAAGGTGATATTGGCGATGAAGGAGTAGGAAGCGGTCTTGCTCTCGTCCTCGAAGGTGCCGCAGTTGGCAAGCATTTTCAATGTGGCTTGGCCGTTGGGCGTTGTGGGCAGTTCCTCGACGGCATCGGCCAGATTCGTGTAATATTTGCCCGTGGACGTGTTCTGGACCACATAGCCGGAGTAGATACCGTAAATATACACCGGGCCACCTTGCTTTTCACCCTTGGGGACCGTGTTCATAAATACCTGAGCGCCGGTAGTGGTGTCCTCCAGGAACCAGGTAATGCCGTTCGCCTCGTTATTGGTGACACCCATGGAGGCATTTTCGGGCGCATCCAGCGCCGTACCGAATTCCAGCGTACCGCAGGCTTTTACGACATAGTAGGTTTTTTCGCCGATTTTCGTCGTATTGGTGATGGCCGTGCCGCCGTAGGACAGGTAAATGCCGTACTGCTTTTCGTTCAGGACGAAATAGGGGGTATAGGAGGCGGCGACGCCCTTGATATTCACAACGCAGTCGCTGACGACATCGCTCACGGTCAGCATTCCGTCTGCGACCGTTGCCGTTGTTTTCTCACCCTTACCACTGATGATCTCAGCTACCAGGCTATCAGTGGCGAAGCTGACGTCCCAGGTGGAGGTACTGGTAGTGATCAGGTCCTCGCCGATGTCCTGTCCGTTGAACTGGTACTTCACCCGGAAGCGATACCACTTTTGGGCCACGGTGTCATATTTGTAGGTCCACCCGGCCTGCGCCCCCGCCGTCTGCGTGTAGGTGCCATTGCCATTGCGGAGCCAGGCGGAGTTACAAGGAATTTCCGGATATCCTGTAATTTTGTTGCCGGATTGCGTTGCCTGATAAGTTATGGCTGTATCCGTTGTACCATTTTTAAAGTAAATCCTTCCCGTGCCTCGGGTACTAAAAATATTGGCACCCCCGGATGTCGTGTACAGCCTGCCGGAAATCTGCATCGTACCATTCACGTCAATAGTAGCATCCACCAAGTCCTTATCCGTGCGGATGGTCGTTGTCCCGTTTGTTGTGGAGTATCCCACAACAATCAGGTCTGCACTTGCAGAAGCGTAATGCCTTGTATACCACTCATCTCGGTCGTACACATACATATTGGATTCAATGGCAATTTCCGCTCCATCTGAAACGGTAAATTCTGCGCCGGGCAGCAGCGCAACATCTTGTTCACTAAGGACCGTCGTTGTTCCAGAGTGAATATCGATATTAAAATTGCTGTTGATGGGAAGCGGATAATCTTTTGTCTGTAATTTGGCAGTACCAAAGTCCAATGTCATGGCGCCAATCTTCAAATCGCCATTAACCTCGAAATACAGCCGATCCGTCGCAGCGATATACTTTTTTGTAATAGAGCTTCCTTCATTTTGCAGCCGAAACATTCCAGAACTGTCAGAATCGCTTGCAATAAACGCCTCTGTAACATCCTTTTGCCCTATAATTTTTAAACTTACAGAAGCATACACATACTCTTTGGCACCATACTCCAATTTCAGCGCAGCCTCAATGTTCTGAACATAATACTGGTTCAGTGGAAAAACCTTTTTGGCTGAAATCATGCTTGTCGTTGCATTACCACCGCGCCAGCCTGTCAGTTGAAAACACTCATAGGCCTTTGCTCCATTATGCGCTACAACCATGCCATCGCCATTGACATAACCCCAGCAATAAAGACTTGCACCATTATTCAATTCTATGTAGGCATCCGACTCAAGGGTAACAAGCCCATACGGTCCAGTGGGAATACTCTTATCTGTCAGTACCTGTCCATCGACATTTATTGCGCCATCTACACAAATTGTCGCTCTGGAAGAAACGGTCAGCGTTCGGTATGCCGTTCTGTCCTTGATTGTACTACCAACAGTGATAGGTGCTGTCGTATGCACCACTGTACTATCCTTAGTATACGGTATCAACAACGTCACCCCGCTTGAAATCGTATACTTTCCTTCCGGTATTCTGCCGCTTGACAGCAATACAATCGTTTTTGTACTTTGCGTTAAAGCAAATGTGTTTGCTTCATTCAGGTCATAAAACGTCTTTTCTCCCACGCCAAACTGTGCAGAGTCCACCAGCACGAACATCGGCTGAATACTACAATTTGCTGAAACACTTATGGAGGCTGTACTCTCATAGGATAGATACTCGCCTGTTGTTATATTCTTCCACCCAGCAAACTTATATCCACTATTCGCTTCCGCAATCACGGAATACACTTCCGTAGACTTCTGCGTATTCTCCCAGTTTTCATTTATTAGCTTCCCGTTTACCGTATAGCTGCCATTTTTTACAGTGAGAAATGTCGTCGTCACATCAACTTCGTATTTTTCTAGCTGTAAATTCTCGACCTTCAAAACTACACCATTCTTCTGGCCTTCTGATGTCTCTTCTGAATTGATCTCGATAAGTACACTGCCACTCCCAGCAACCGTCTTCTCATATGTCCCTGTACCCGTTACCGCAGCACCTTCAATCGTAACGTTACCTTTACCAGAAACCGTATAAGTAAATTTGAGTGTTGACAGAACATCGCCACTATTCGTCAGGTGGACTTCAATTCTACTCTTAGGCCACGATTCCTGGGTTGCACCAGGGCAACCTGGTGTTCCAGTTGCATTTGTATGACCACTCTTAACCGTCAACTGGAAAGAATCTTCACCTTCCAGGTCTAGATGAGCATCGCCCTTTGTTTCACCATCACCTGTATCACCATCATATGTTGCTGCCAATGTCGACAAACTTGGTGAAGTTAAGTTAATTTTTCCTGACACACTAGCCGCAAAAATCGTTACAGCAAAAAGGAGTGCCACCCATATGGCAATGGATGCAGAAAGCACTAGCATGATCTCTTTTTTCCTACTTTTCCTTTCCATGCGTTTCCAGTTCTCCTCCCTATTTTCTTTTTATTTACAGCGCAGGCCTTGAGAACAGGCAGCGCAATCAGCATAGCTAGAATTGAAAACCATTGACCATGTGATAGCCATAGCCAATTCTTCGGTGTATCTCGGAAAAACTCTATCAGGAACCGAAGCACCCCATAACTGAGTAAAAACATCGGGTAAAGCTGTCCCCTATTTCTGTTTTCCCGCTCAGCCTCAAGCAGCCACAGTAATATTCCAGTGTCCCCTATGCTCTCCATTGCCTGGGTCGGCCACTGGAATGAATATCCAAGGACTTCGGCCATACTCCCCCCACAGCAGCCGTTCAAAAAACAACCAACCCTCATCACTGTTATCATTAAGACAACGCATGGGGAAGCTGCATCCAGTAGGCTCGATACGCTTTTTGAAAAAGCTCTGTGAAATAGCATTATGGAAATCGGTATCAGAAACACCGCTCCAAAGAACGAGAATCCTCCCATTGATATTCCATTTTCAAAAAATACCTTAAGATTTTCCAAAATGTAAAGCACCTTACATCCCACCACTCCGGATACCATGACCAATACGGTCAGCATCGATGCTGCGAGCAGGCTGAAATCATACAGCTTTCTTCTACGCATCATCAAGAGCAGCATTGCAAGGAATCCCACACCCATCATCAACCAGTATGTTTGGATAGAGAAATCAAAGAAGTAGATTCTTGGTAACATTACTTTTTCCTTTATAGTGGCTGTTTATTGCCCTGTAGCATAATCCGTATACTCCATTGCCTCCAAGTTTACACTACTGGCAAATTGCAAATTAATCGCACCATCAAGAGACAATCCCTGTGTGGCAGAAAACATGGAGGAAGTCACTGCATCACCACTAAGATATGTGACCGCAGAAATATAGACAGGCGTATCTGCCACAAGCGCAGTAATAACATTTCCTTCGGATTTGTTTCCGAGCATAAGTACACCATCTTCGTCAAAATCAGGGTCATACAAGGCCAAGGTGGCGGTAACGGTCGCCGGTATTGACGTCCACGATATCTCAATGCTCTGAGGGTCAACTGCCGCAACTTTGTAAATTGCACCCGTTCCGGTGTTTATGAATACAATGCAGATTCCCCGTACGAGGTTCCTGATTTGTTCATTCGTCATATCTCCGGGGACCGTGAATTTAATGGTACTGCCCCCGCCCATAGTAACTGGGGCTTCCGAATCACTTCCGGAAGCGTCACTACCAACACGGACGATTCCCGTTTGCTGGAGCAGTAAGTTTGTACTCTCACTAGATTGGAAGGCCAGGTCTACGCTGTACCCATATGCAGTTACGTCACTACGAGTAATCTCAACACGGATCTCGCCGGGAGCCTCAATACCATCGATTTGGTTAGAAACTATGCCAAGCGTCCCCACGTTCGAATCAGCTGGAAATGTCCCATCCTCCTGCTTTTGAATACTATCCAAATCGCTGACTTCTCTCCATGCATCGTAGGACTTTCCCCCTGTGGCCTTAATCGAGTACACGCACTTCTTCCATCCTGTCAGATCCGCTGGTTCCGTTCCAACCATATTTGTCGGCTGTCCCTTCTCATTTACGGAAATCCACACAGTCATGTCCCCTGCGTAATCCCCAATGAACGTTGCAATCGAAGAAAACAGATTTGTGTCTTCTCCATTAAGGTTCAAGGTATATATCGTATCTCTGGGAACAACATTCGCCATGTCATAGGCCAGTGCGTTAACAACCGATTCCACGCCACTTTCCCCTTTACTACCATGCATAACCGTTTCCGCAGGAGTAACCAACATAAGGCCAGCATTCCCTATCTTCTTATTTTCATCGTCAATCTCATTCGCAGCCATATTAACACGAGCGCGAGACACCGCAATAACTGCTGCTGCCGCTGCCACATCCGTATACCCGTTTGCCGTAGCAATACTCTGGACACTGTTCTCACCAGTCAAAGGCAATTGCCCGAAGGTTGCATAAATTTTTCCCAGTGCTCTCATTGCATCCGCATCTTCTGAACTAAAATGCTCCTCATCTGCAGCTGCGTTTGCCAGCAATGCCCATTGCACAGCATCCGTTGCCTCTGTAACGACCGTATCCATGGAGGATACATAATCTTTTACTGTTAAATACTGCTGCTCCTGTGTCAGAAAAGGCATTCCTAGTGTAGTAACCATCAGCCCCATAATTCCCAAGGAGTTACGTTCAATCAAATCTGTCATCTCAGCACGTAGTTCCGTGCGATAACTCGCAACCTTTTCCCTTGCCTCTCGTAACACGATGCTGCGGTCATATTTCAAAACGATTTTATTTGCCTGCCCAACACTCTCATCAACAGCGCCCCAGACGTTCACGCCCCAGTTGCTTCCGCCGCTGACAAACTTATTCCCGTCCGTGCTGAAATTGGCTCTCTTGGAGTTATCCAGTGTCACCAGCCGTCCGTCCGTGCCGAACCGGGGAACGCTGAGCATACTGTTCGTCGCTACACTGTAAACCGTCTCGCCGTTCACTTCGCTGCCCGTCAGATGCAGCCGGGCCGGGTAGAGCGTGATATGCTCCAGGCCGTAGCCCGTGCTCAGGTCCACCACGTTGCCCCAATAGGTGTTCGCCGTCTGGGCCTCCTTGCTGGCAATGCTCTGGCCCACGCCGGAGAGAATGTCCGCACGGCCCGTGCCGTCTGCCTTATTGCTCTGCAGGGCGATCTCCAGCGCTCCGTTGGCTCCGGCGGTGGTGGTCAGGTCTGTGACCTCCGGCGCCGTAGACAGCACGAACCACGCATAGGAGGTCGCACTCATCATGATGCTGGCTACCAGCAGCATGGCGATGGCGCCCATCAGCTTCTGCCACGCCGCTTTTTTCCATTTCAACATTTCCTGTCTTTCCATGGCTTTTCCCTCACTTTTTATATTCCGGCGGCGTAGCTTACGAAGAAGTCCACGCTCCGCTTATATACGTTTTCGCCCAGCGTCCACGCTGCCGTCAGGCGGTATGTCCCCGCTGTGGGCGGCTGGTCCTCCGGCGTCCGAACGGTCAGCGTCTGGCCCTCCACTTTGACCTCCGGCGGTTTCTCCTCCGCCGCCCAGCCCTCTGCGGTCAGGCGCTCCACCGTCACCGTAGGCTCCACACCCAGGTCCGGCAGCGGCAATTCCGCCGTCTGTTTCACATTTTCCAGCAGGAAGGGGGTCCAATGCGGCGCTTCCTGCAGACTTGGCGTTCCCGTCGCCCCGGAAAGGGCGATCTTCCCGGAAGTCGTTACGTCCAGGAGCAGGAGCGGTGCGCCCTCCGTGGGGCCGTCCGTCCGGCCGCTCAGGGTCGTCCAGGTGGCCCCCAGGTCCGTGCTGTACCGGATTCCGACGGGATCTTCAAAATAAATTCGTTCCGCCCCCCCGGTCATCATCAGCCACTGCCCGGTCCCGGCATCCAGCGTCTGTCTTTCGCCGGGTTCCGGCCTGTCCGCCAGGAGCAGCGGCACCAGGATCGTCAGGCTTCCGACCTGAACTTTGGCCTCCGTCGGCTCCGTCAGGGCCAGCGCCGCCTCCGTCAGGGTCAGCGTCAGGGTGCCATCGCCGGCGGTCGCCGTCAGGTAAGCGTCCGTCTGAATTTTCCCCTCCGGCAGGGTGATCTTCACCGTCCGGCTGGGGAGGGGCGTTTCCGCCGACGAGTCGATGTCCTCCACGGTCTCCCCGGCGAGGTCCATCTGGTCCGTCGGCTCCGTCTGTTCCGCCGTCTGGGCCGGAAGGACCCAATCCGGCAGGTACAGGGTCTGGGCCGATTGGCCGGTGTCCGGCTTGACCAGGATGGTCGTGGTCCCGGCCACGGCTGGCCGGGCAAAGGCCCGTCCCGTTCCGGCAGCCAGGCTGCCCGCAAGGAGCACTGCCGCACTCAGCAGACATATTCGGTTTTTTGTCCTCTGCTGCATGGGGCACTGCCTCTTTCTATCGAATTTGAATGCGAATCAGGGTGGTTTCCGATAAATCTCCGAAAATCGTCAAGGTTCTTGTCTTTGTTTCCTTGCCGGGAATCTCCCAGCGGAGTTCCTCGCCCCGACTGTCCCGGAACAGGAAGCTCCAGCCGCTGCCGAAGGTGTCCTCCGTGACGGAGCCGGGCAAAATTTCCGTCCGCTCACCGTCGTAAACATCGTCCAGCTTTACGTTGGCCTTGCCCAGACCCAGGGAGGCCAGGGCCTGCAAGCCGTAGGTCACGGTTTCCTCGGTGGTGTTGGTCACAGTGACGGTGGCCTCGTACTGGCCCGCCTTGACCTCCGTCCAAGGGCCGATCTCCACCTGCAGGGCGTTTCCTGCGACCGTGACCGGGAAGGTGCTGGTCAGGACTTCCTGGTTGTACCGGGCGTGAGCCACGCCCATTGCCGTCACGGCCACCAGCGCCACGCACAGGGCGGCCAGCGTCAGGGACAACGCAATTTTATATCCGGTTTTCACGTCCGGCCGCCTCCTTTTTTAAGAATCTTCTGCGCTGTTCTCCGCCGTGAAGGTCAGGGTCAGCTTGAAATCCGCCGGGTCCGTGGCCTCCATCAAGGTCTTGTCCGTGGCCGCTTCTTCCTGAATGGCCGTCCGGTCACACAGGTAGAGCCATACGCCCTTGCCGCTCTCGTCCACATCCAGCAGGTAATAGTTTCCAATGTGCTTGGTGGCTCCCTCGCCGGACTTTACATAATGCAGGTCCTTCCGCCACGCCTGAAACAGTTCCTCCAGGAATTCCTCCCGTGTGACCGTCTTTGGCGTGTCTGAACCGCTGACAGGCCGCTGGAAAGAAACCAGCTGACCGTCGTTGTCGAAAACCGCCGTGTCCAGGTCGTATTCCACAGGCATCAGGTACTCCGTGTCCGTCAACACCGGGACGATCTTGGTGCCGTCGGCAGTCACCTCGGTCTTGGTCGTTACGGTCGCCTGAATGTAATAGCCCTCCACGTCGTAGACCCACTGCCACCGGATGGCCGGTTTCCCGCTCACCTGGTCCTCGTTTTGATTTTCGGTCAGATTCCAGGTATTGCCCGGCGCAATACCGGTATAGAGCCATCCGTTCAGGCTGTTCAGGTAAGTCTTTTTCCCGTCCTGCTCCGTGTAGCAGTAGATGCGTTTTTTCAACGCCTCAACGCCCTCTTTTTGGGCATCCACCCGGATATTGACGGCCTTTTCACCACCGTTTCGGATGGTCATATTCAGAACGCCGCTGTCACCCGGCGAAGCTGTAATTTCATTGGTGCTGACCTGGATGCTGCCCTGGAAGCCAAAATGCTCGGTCTTGACCTGCAGGGCGTTCATCTGCACCACATTGCTGTACCATGCGCTGGTCAGGCCAAAAATGGTGGCCCCGATCAGCAGGAAAGCGCCCACCGTGGCCCCGGCTTGCAGGAATATCCGCCGCTTGGCCCGGTCCACATCGTTATCCGGTTTTTTCAGCAGTCTTTTCAGGCTGCTCCCGGTCTTTTTCAGAGCCGGTATTGGGTTGAAAAACCTGATGTTCATGTGTCTCCCCCTGGTTTTCTTCCTCTGCAAGCTGGCGGCGGACCGCCTCCATGATGGCGTCCTTTTCCGCCAGCAGCTCCCGGTAGATGCGCTGGCGCATCTGGGCATATTCTTCCTCGGTAATGCCCCATGTCCGGTAACATTCCGATTGGGTGGCTTCCTTCTGCTCCAACCGAAGCAGGGCGTTCAGCTCCTGCCGCAGCGATCTCACGCTCCGGCTCAGCAGCACCCCCGCCACGATCAGGCAGGGCAGCAGGATAAGCGCCAGGAAGCCGGTTTTGCTGGACAATGCGCCCACCGCCTTTGCGTAAAAGCTGTCCGGTGCGGAATACCATGCGACCCGTCCCACCAGCGCCTCCGCCGAAACGAAGCCGCCGTCGGACACCGCATTGGCATCCCCCCTGGTCTCGAAGTAAATGTCGCCGCCGCTTTCCAGGATGCGTACCACCCGATGGGTAATGATCCAACCGGCGGTATCCCCGTCCGTGGACCGGTAGCAGATGATGTCCCCTACCCGGATGTCCTCCGCCGGGGTCTCCCGGCAGATAAGCAGCGCTCCGGTGGAAATGGTCGGCTCCATGCTGCCCGTGACCACCCGGAACAGGCTCCTGCCCCCCAGGGAAACGAAGCCGTTCTGCCGGACCTGTACCGCCACCAGCAGCGCCAGGACCATGGCCAGCACCAGCAGCGCCGTGGAGACGGCGGATAAAATCTTTCCCGCCCGCTTCACGAGCTTGCCCCGCTGGCTCCCGCCAGTTCCAGGTTCAAGATCAGGGAAGCGTCCATGGCATCGTTCCCGCAGTCAACATCCTGGCCTTCCAGCCAAAGGAACATCCGGATGCGCTGAGGCACATTGGCCTCCAGGGAAACCATCCACACGTCCTCCGTGGCGCCGCCGGTCTCCGCCGTGCCGCCTTCCTTCAGGTCCGCAGCACGCTTCACGAAGCCGCCGGTGGTCACATAGCCTTCCAGCTGTCCTTGAAGATAGGTGTCGAATAAGTAATCGGAGACCGCCTGTTCGCTTTCCAGCGCCATATTTTTTGTCTGGGCTTGGAGAAGCGCTGCCGCAAGGGCCTGGGAGATTTTCGTATCCTCCCCGCTGAGCGTCCAGCCGCTTGCAAGCTGGACCGTCAGGCGGTCGGTCACGTCTATCTCCGTGGGCTGCATTCCAAGAAGGCCAATGGGCTTTGTGATATTGTAAACGCCCGTTTGGCCCTGGGGATGCAGGTCCCCGTTCGGCTCGTAGATGGTAAAGCGGACGGCGGTCTCCTCGTCGGCCTGCTCGCCACGATTTTGGTAAACCCCTTTCAGGGTGTGATACTCTTTGTTATAGGCGTCGCTTTGCACATAGGCGACCATAGCCGAATCAGAAGTGGTCCGCCCGTCCGCTAGGAAGCCCACCCGAAGGCTGGCCGCCGCTGCGGAGGGTTCCGGAGAAACGGTGTAATTTCCGTTCCCGTCGGAAAGGATTTTCGGCCTTGCCATGGCAAAGGATCCTGCAGTGTCCTGGGCAGAAGTGCCGGTGGCGATCCGGACCGTCTGCGCAGTAGGCGCTACGATCCAGAAGTCCAGGTAGACATAACTTCCGCTTTCACTGGCCCCCGGTGTATATCCGTGGCTCAGGTCCGTCTCCATGGTGAACTTGGAAATATCCTCCAATGCTCCCCCATCGGAGAGTTTTTGGTAAGTGGGCAGAAACCAATGGATGCCGTCCGCCGTAGAAACCGGCATCAGGCTGCCCAGACTTCCGCCGAGGGTCAGTTCCTCTCCGAAGGTCCCTGGATAGTGGACCAGCCCCCCGGCGACGCTTTCCGACACATCCGGCGCAATGCGGATGGTGTTGCTGCCGCCGATGCTCAGCTGCATTCCCCCGATCTCCGGGGCCGTGGACAGGGTGAACCAGGCGTAGGTCCCGGCCGCCGCCAGCGTCAGGGAAAGCATCAGCAGAAGAAAAGCCGCTATTAACTTGGTAAGCGCTTTGCGACCCTTCATGGTGAAACCTTCCTTGTGTTAACTGGGCGTTCTCGCCCTTCTGCGGCGCTCCAAAGCCTCCTGCCGCTCCCGTTCCCGGGCCAGCCGCTGCTCCTCAGCCTCCTGCCGGAGCTGCTTCCGCTGGGGAAGTTCCGTCTGGAAGGCTTGCAGGGTGGCGATGTAAAACCGGAGGGCATATCGGTCTTTCTGCCGCCGTGCATCCTCCTTGGCCTGAATGGCCGCCAGACGGGCGGCTTCTTCAGCGTCCAGCTTGGCTTTTTCTGCCGCCGCTGCGGCTTCCGCCTCGGCCCGCTTCCGTTCCCGCTCCTCCTGTCGGCTCCGGCGCAGGCGCTCCGCTTCTTCCTTGTGGGCCTGCTCCTCCGCCTCCATCTGTTGGACCGCCTGGGCGTAATCGTCCAACTGGGTCCCTTGGGCATTTTTCTGGGCCTCTTTCTCCCGGAGGGAAAGCTGCTCCATGAAATGATCGTTGAAATATTCCAACTCCGCCTTGAAAAGTCCGCAGCGGCGGCGGTCCTCCACCTCCTGCCGGATGCGTTCCGCCTCGGCCCGGTTCCGGGCTTCCTCTTCCAGCTTCCGGCGGGCTTCCTCCTCGGCGGCCTTTTCGGCGGCCAGCCGTTCTTCCTCGGCTTTCCGGAGGGCTTCCTGCCGTTCTTCCTCTTCCTTCTTCCGGCGCTCCTGCTCCTCCACGATGCGGCGGCGTTCCGCCTCCTCCTCGGCCATGAGCTGCTCTTTGGTCAGTTCCTCGATGAGGACCTTGCGAATCTCCACATCCGGCAGGTCGTAATCCTCGACCATCTCCTCGATGATCTCCTTGATGAACTTGGGCTTCAAGGCCCGCTGCTTGGGCTTCCGGGCCAGTGGCACCTGCCGGTCCTGCTCATCCTCCAGATGGCTTTTCAGCACCAGATACTGGAACAGGACGTTATGAAAAATATCCTCCTGAAACTGCTCGTCCACCACGGGATTCTGCTCCTCCACGGTGATGACATAGCCCACCTGGTCATAGGACCGGAGGAATTCCAGCAGATCCACCGCCGAGCGGTAGTAGGGGTTTCGTTTCAGGATGTTGGTCTTGTGGATGGGACCCTTGACCCGGTCCAGCTTGGCCATCTGCCGGGCAAATTCCGTGTTCATAAACACGCCCAGCATCCGGTACAGCCGGCTGATGCGGTCGAAGATCTCCCGATTTTTGGCATCCGTGTCCAGAATGGACGCGGTATTTTTGATGTGCAGGAACGACTCCATGTGGACGTGTTCCGTGGCGCTGTCCATGTCCGAGCGGACCTTCAGCTTGGCGCCGAATTCGTCGCTCATGGCCTCAAACAGGGCATCGTGGCGAATTTTGACGAAGTGGTGGGCCATTTCCAGAGAAGTGAACACCAGCCGGTTTTCGTACAGGCCGATGGAGTCCTCCCGGTACTTCTGCATGAGCCGGTTGGGGGTCACGTCCCCGGTGTCGCCGTTGTAATCGTCCACCATGGAGGCATGGCTGGCCAAGTGCCGGACCACATCCTCGCCGGTCTTTTTGGCGTGAGCCACGTTGACGATAAGTTCTTCCTCCCGAATCTCCTGCCGGGGTAGGGAGACGACATGCTGGAAGCCGTCCAGGGCGGCTTCGATGCGCTCGATCCACAAAGGATCGATGGTCTTGACCTCTTTCCGGTTGGAGAACTGGATGGAATTATCGGCACGGGCGATGGATTCCATAAAAAACCGGTAGAAATCGTTGCTGCCCAAGGCCCGAAGCACGCTTTTGCGGAACTTCTCATAAACCGGGTCGATAACGGATGTCGTTTCTTCCTTGTTTTCCATGGTCTCACCACCCTTCCTTAGTTATTTTTCTTCAGGTAATCGACGTAATCCTTGCAAATTTTCATCTGGTTCCGGCCAAAGACCTTATCCAGATACCCGGAGAACCGGGTCAGCTCGTCCTTCATAAAGCCCAGGCTCAGGGACTCAAACTTCCGCAGGACCTTCTTGGCCACCATGAAGTCCACGGCTTCCAGTTCCGTGCCGCCGCAGGCCATGAAGGCCGGAACAAAGTCCTTGATCTGCTTGATGATACGGTTGCCGAAGGCCAGCTTGAAGTTCTTGATCAGATAATCGTTCAGGGTCTCCAGGTTGGCTTCCGTCTCGGCGCTCAGGGAGTACTGCTCCCTTGCTTCCTTGAACAACTCCTCCATGTATTCCGTGGAGACGGTGATGGGTTCGGTGTCCTCGCACTGGAAGGCCTCCGCACGGCTGTCCAGGTCGATGGGCACCGCACGGTCATAGACCTTATCGGCCACGGCGAAGGTCGAATCGTCGTTGTTGATGGTGCCCACGAACCAGACGTTATCCGGAATGCGGACGGACCCGTTGTCGATGAGGCAGGGGTCGTTGTCCCACACGGCGGAAACGATGTCTACTTTCCAGTCCTCTTTGTTGGGCAACTCCAGAATGGAGAGCATTTCCGCGAAGTAATATTCCACACGGGCAATGTTCATCTCGTCCAGAATGACCAGATGGGGGTCCCGGTAGTAATTGGCTTCATACACGGCACTCAAAAATTCGGTCTCCGTGTATTTTTTCGTGAATTCGTTGTAGTAGCCATACAGCTCGGTCCGTTCCCGCCAGGCCGGCTGGACCGGGACCAGGGTCGTATCCTTGCCCACGAACTTGCCGAAGGCGTATGCAAGGCTGGTTTTACCGGTACCGGAAATACCCTGCAAGATCACGATGCGGGTGGTCGCCAGGGAGGCCACCAGGTAGCGCATCATGCTGATGTCATAATACAGTCCCAGCCGGGAGGCGGAAAACCGCCGGAACCGGTCGCAGAACTCCGCCAGCGTGAAGCCCGTTTCGTAGGCAGGGGCCTTGTACTGGGTCTTGTAGTAATTGTCGAGAGTAGTCAGCCGGAAGAAGCGGCTCTCCATGGGGTCCACGCAGGGAGACTGGAAGGTGTTCCGCTTGCTCACCGTCAGGTCCTTGGTCTCGTCCTCCTCCGGCACTTGGCTGGGATGGACGCCCAGGGCCTCCGACTTCATGCTCAGCAGCTTGTCCTTTTCATAATTGGCCCGGAGCAGGTCCCGCTGCAGGTCCTTCACCTGCTTGACCAGGGCATCGTACTCCTTCACCGGCGCACGGAAGCGGAAAATCCGCTTGCACAGCTTCGCCAGCAGCACAATGACCACGATAATGACCGCCAGCCGCAGCAGATTCACCACGACGACCAGCACCCAGTCCCAAACGCCGAAATCTCCCGAATGGGCCCGGATAATGTCGGACACGGAGCCCAGATTCAGGAAGTAGTAGAGAAACATCAATCCGTCGGAGATCATGTCCCAGAGGGCACGGGCCGCCCGGCCGAAATCCTGAAAGAAATACTGCATGAAATTGCCCAATGTGACACCCTCTCTCCGCTGTCTGTTTCTTTATTCCTTGGTTTCCGGTTCCTGTGCCGGTTCTGCTTCGACCGTTTCCGCCGTTTCGTCCGTCTCCGCCGGAGTTTTCTCCTCTGCCGGGGCGGTCTCGGATGCTTCCGCAGGAGCCTCAGCAGCTTCTTCGACGTTTTCCTGCGGCTCGGCGGTTTCCTCCGGTGCTTCTTCCGGGGTTTCCGTAGCTTCCGGCTGCTCGGCAGACTTTTTTTTCATTTCCGCCAGCATTTCGGCCATCATTTCCGCCTTGAGCTGTTCCCGTATCTGGGCCTCCAAAGCGGCCTTATCCACCACGGGGGTCTCCTCCTTCTCGCCCAGAGCCGGGTCGGTGTTCACGCCCCGTGCGTCCAACTCCTCCTGATATTTCAGGCGGCTCTTCACATTCTGGTACTCGAACAACACCCGGAAGAACTGGATGAGATGGAACAGGAAGAACAGGCCCACCGGCACCACCACCACGATCAGGAAGCCCGTGCTGGTCTGCAAATAGTCCAGCACCTTGCCCAGGCCCGCCACATGGGAGGAATAAATGCCCACCACTTCGGACTCATGGACCGTCAGGGCATCGGCTGCGTTGTTGTTATCGCCCTTGGTCTCGAAAATGCGGTAGGTGCCGCCGTCGTAAATCTCGTTGATCCTATGGGTATTCAGCACCCGCTCGCCGCCGATAACGGTCCAGTAGGTGATGATGTCGCCCTTTCGCAGGGAGGACGTGTCCCGGATGGCCCGGTCAATGACCAGGTCGCCTGCCTGCAAGGTCGGGTACATGGAGTCCGTCTGGACGGAGAATATCTCATACCCCAGCAGATTCGGCACTCCGTTGCCGGAGGTAGACACGAAGGAAACGTAGGTACACACGGCGGCGATTAGGATGGCAATGACCAAAATCACGTTGATGATAACGTTGATGACCCCCGCCACGCTTTTTTTCGGTTTCTCCTGAGGAATCGGCATTTCGTTTTCCATAGGACCCTCTCCTTTTGCTCTTTCTCTATTTCAAACAGGTATTTCTGCGTAAAATCCAAATCAATCAATGGGTCTCAGGCCGGACTGGCCTTCGTAAGTTCCTGCAAACTGGATGTTGGCGAAGATCTGCGCTTCTTCGCCGATCTGGTTGGTGCAGTCCGCATCCTGGCCTTCCAGCCAGATATACAGGTCTATCCGCACAGTCTCCCCGGCTTTCAGGGCAAACAGCTTCGTATCGGAAGTGAAGCGGCCCATAGTCCGGAACACAACGTTCCGCTGGACCGGAGATACCTCCGTCCAGGCCGAGGTGGTCTGGGTGATGAGCCGGTCCGCCGGAACCAGGCCGCCGTCACCGTAGATGTTTTTCGTCTCCCGGTAGCCGGGATCACCCTCCACATGGCGGTCGCTGTTAGGCTCATAGATATAAAATGCAGAGGCGCCCGCCGTGTTTCCTTCCCCGTCCAGGGGGGTCACACGCAGGCCGATGCGCACGGCATACTCCGCACCGGAGCCGCCGTTGTTGTGTAGGACGGTATTGCTGTTCCAGACCGGCGTGCCGATCAGGTATGTTCCGGCTCCCTCTGTGCCGTCCTCCATGGGGACCGCTTCGCTGAGGGATACCGTTACCGCCGTTTTGCTGCGGGCATACACGGTGCCCATGGTGTAATAGCCCTGCTCCCCGTCCATGTTGGCGTTTTCCGAATCGCTCAGGGGCCGCCAGGAGCCGGTCATCCGGCCGTCCATGCCATATTCCGGGGCGTAAAACCGCCCGTCCCGGTCCGACCAGGTGCAGGGTTTCAGGGGAGACGTCTTGGAGACGATCTCCGCAAAGGAAATGGATTGTCCCCAGTCCTCGTCCGGGGCATCGAACTTCTGGGCGATCTCCAGGCCGGAGGGCGAGGAAACGTACAGGTCCATGTCATTGACCCGGGGGGTCTTGCTCAGGGAGAACCAGGTGTAAGTAGCCGCCACCAGCAAAAGCAGCAGCGCCATAATTGCCAGCCAGTAGCTCAGAAGTATGAAGGTACGGCGCTGATCGACAATTTTCTTCTGCATGGGTGGTGTCCTTCCAGATCATGGGGTCTTTTCCTTCCATAGCCGGGGGCCGAAGCCCCCGGCGAAATGGGAAAGGAAATCAGTTTCCGGCTGCCGTCACAGTGACGGTGTAGGTAGCCGTTACAGCTTGGGTTGCATCTGCGGGGGTATAGGTTGCGGTGACGTTCGCAGTACCAGCTGCGGTGGCAGAAAGCTCACCGCTGTCTGCGTTAATGGTAGCACAGTTATTATCACTGGTGACAGACCACTTCACACCGCTAGCCGCCTGACCATTGTAAGTGGCAGACAGGGTGATGTTCTGACCGGCCACGACGGTCTTGTCGCCGGAGATGACCAGGCCAGCCGTGGCAGGATTGGTGGTCACATAGCCGGTGTATTCCATGGGAACCAGGTTGGCATCCGTGCAGAACTGCAGGTTCAGCGTGCCGGAAGCGCTTTCGGCAGCGTACTTGCTGCTGCCGCCGTCCAGATACACCAGAACGGAGATCTTCTTGATGGTATCAGCGGTCAGGGTGGTGATGGTGTCATCATGCGCCTGTTCACCCAGAGCCACGCAGCCGTCGGCATCCACGGTGTAGTTGAACATGTGCAGTGCGTAGGTGGCCTCCGTTTCGGTATTCGCAGTTGCCGCAAGACCGGCCACGCCCAGAATGTTGTTATTTTCCGCATCCACGAAGACAATCCGCAGACCGCTGAGGTCTGCAATGTCGCCAGTCGTTTTGGTGAAGGTGCTGCCTGCGCCGAGCGTTTCGGCATCGTCAGCCACACGGTCAACTGCCTCACTGAGCATCAGCTTACCGTCAGAACTGCACCGGACCGCCAGGTCAACGATATAGCCATAGGTGGTGGTGATGATGGACTGAGATTTTCCGCCATTGGGGCTTTTATAGTTGCCAACCGTTGTTGCCACCGTGGCCAGATGCTGCACGCCATCCTGCGGAAGGACTTTCATGTTGCCGTTTGCGGTCAGAATCTTAATGCTGCAAGTCATTTCTCCAACAAAATCGGCGGCCGCTCCATACAGGCCGCCTCGTGCAACAACCTGCGGGTTCGTCAGCTTCCCGACCCAGTCGGTAGCACCATCCATGCCCATAGCCTTGAGTTCTTTGATGGTCTTTCCATCAATCGTAACGTCGTTGATCGACAGCAGTGCCTCGTAGGAGGTCTTGATGTCGGAATAAGTGTACTCCGTACCCGCACTCACAGCCGGAAGTGCGTCAATAGCTGCTTTCAGATTCGTCTTAAAGGTATTCAGCGCCGTGACCTGCGGGCCAAAGTCAGGGTCAGTCGTGCTAAGGACAACATCCTCATACGCAACCTTTGCCTCAGTAGCCTGATTCCGCAGGCTTCTGGCCACGACCGCATACTTCAGCGCATCTTCCATGCTGTTAGCTGCGCTGTTCAATCCCGACAAGGCATTTCTCAACGCATTTTCACGGTCCTTGGACACAACTGCTTCCAATTCTTTTCCACCCATGGCCTGTGCAATAGCCAGATCGAGCAAATTCTGAACATTATCCGACAGGGCACTCTGTGCGTTGCGCTGGGCGCTTCTGACGGAATTCGCAAAAGAAGTCCGTGCCGCCTCAAAAGCATAAGCCTCAGGGTCAGCCGCCTGTACAGAACCGATTGCCCGCACACCGTAGTCTGCATTGCTGGTCGAGAAGGTGTCATTCTCCAGGGTACCGGCTTCTGTGTTCGCAGACAGGGAAGCCACACGGCCATCCACGCCGTAGGTGGGGTACTTCAAAATATTGAAGAGATTTTTCAACTGGTCAGGCTGGCCTGTCACCTTAGTCGCCACATTCAGGGCCGCCGGATACAGCGTGACCTTGCTCAGGCCATAAGAAGCGTCATTCAGGGCCACCAAGTTACCCCAGGTGACGTTGGCTTCCGTCACGCCTGCGACCACGCTGGAATCGCCCACGCCGGAGCTGATGGTGTTCACATCGGCACCGGTAGCATTGTTCAGCAACGCGATCTCCAAACTGCCGTTGGAGCCCACGGTGGTGCTCATGCCCTTGACCTCCGGGGCCGTCGAGAGGACGAACCATGCGTAGGTCGTGGTGGTGAGCATGATGGTCGAGACCAGCAGCATCGCCACAGCCGCCGCCAGTTTCGTTCTTACGGAGGTCTTTTTCCCCCGCAGTTCTGTTGTTTTCTTGCTTTCCATAGAACTGTTTTCCTTTCCGATTATTTTTCTTTGCCGGAGTCTTTGCGTTTTTCCGTCCCCGCCGGGACTATGTGACCGGGCGTCCCCGGTTTCCATACTTATTTGCCCCACCGCAGGTCTTCCCACCAGCTGTGCTTCCGCTCCACGGATTCCTCCGTCAGCCGGAACTGCATGGCCAGGCCCAGGTGGCCGCCGATGCGTTCGTTGGTGGCGTCGGGGTCGTCCCCCTCCAGCCAGATCACCACGGTGTATTTGTGGACCTCCCCGGGGGCCACGGTCTGCTGGCTGCCCTCCGTGACCAGGTCCTCCCCCGCAAAGGGCTCGGGGACCAGCCGGTAGTAAGCCACGCCATTTTTCTCCCGGATAAGCTGATACTGCGCTTTTTCCGCCGCCTGACCCATCAGGGGCGGGTCCACATACCCCCGGCTGTCATCGCCGAAGGCCGGAAGGGCTTCCGCCGCTCCGCTCCGGCCGTTGGCCTTGGCGTAGAAGCGCATTTCCCCATCCTCGAAGATCATCACCCACGCCGCATCGGAGAGGTTTTTGGACTCCTCCGTCAGCTCCAGCGCCCAGGTGTAATCCACGGTGCTTTCGCCTTCGTTGCGGCAGTAGAATGTGTAAGCAAAATAGTCGCTGTTGTGCTGGCCGTCGATCTGGTCCACGTCCTCGGCCAGGTGGGCGAAGGACACGCAGGGCACATCCGTGGCCGGTTCGCAGAACAGCTCGGTGGTGGGCTTTTCAAAGCCGACCGTGGAGGAAAGCACGAAGCCCTCCTTGAACATCCCGTCGCTGAGGTTGATGGTGAAGAAGCCACGCATTCTTGTCACCAAACTCATCAGGAAGAAGGCCCCCAGCAGCAGGAGCAGCGCACCCAGCAGCGCCCACAGCCCCCGCCCGTGGAAGAACCACAGAAGAAAGCCGCTGCGCTTATCGAAGTACAGCCCCAGGCTGCCGGCCATCAGTTCAAATTCCTGCTTGCTTTTGATGCCCTTGGCCCGCAGGTCCCTGCGGAGTTTTTTTCGCCCCGCCTTGATTTCCTGGACCTGGTCCTCGGTCAGGACCACACCGGCCCGTTTCTTTTTGAACAGGCGGTGCTGCCGCCGTTCCGCCGATGGCGCCGCCTTTTTTTGGTTTTCCGCCATGGTCGGTCCCCTTTCCCGGTCCTTACCGCTGGCGGTTCAGGCCGTCCTGGATCAGGTCGTCCTCGTTGACGCACAGGCCCGTCATGGTGCCGCTGATGCCGGAAAGCCCCAACTCCGAGAGCCAACTTAGCACATCGTAGCTGTCCGCCCCGCCTGCCAGCACCGTGAATCCGGCCTCCTGCAGGGAACGAATGGCGGAAACGGAACCGTCCTTCAGGTACAGCGCCGGGTCCGGCCGCAGGGCCGTGATGCCCAGATCCCGGAGTTTTTCCGGGGGCAGCTTGCCGGGGTCATACCCCTCCGCCGCCAGCCGGACGCCGTGCCGGGTGTACCGGCGGAGCATATCGGCCCGGGCCATGTCCAGCGACATCAGGAAATCCGCCGGGATGGTCAGCAGCAGCTTTTCCTTGGGAATGGGCTGGTCCCGATAAAGCTGATCCAGCCGTTCCAGTTGGGATTCCAGCGTGTAGAAGGCGGGCATCATGTCCACCAGTACGCCGCTGCAGGGAATCTTACAATTTTCGACACGCAGGAGCGCATCCGCCGCCTCATAAAGCAGGTAGAAGCTCACATCTGCGATCAAATCGTTTCGTCGAAGCATTTCTTCGATGTCCGCCACGCCCTCGGTGTCCTCGGAGCCATCCGGCAATCCTGCGAACCAGGGGATGGCCTCGTAACCGGTAACGGCCCCGTCGATGCCGCTGACCATGGGCCGGTATTTCAGCCCCATGGGCCGGTCCTTCCGTTTCAGGACCAGGGGGACCGTCATGGGAAGGGTCAGGGTGTAATGGATGTACTTTTCATAGACCGCCCGGCACTTCTCTTTGGCCTGTTCCAGCACCGTGATAAGGGCCGGGGACCATTCCTCGCCGCCCTGGGCGACCAGGGTCCGGTAAGCGTCCTCAAAGGGCGTTTCCGAGCGGGTCTGGGAAACCAGCCGGTCCAGTTCCTTCGCAATGCCCACGATCTGGGCAATGGGGCTGATCGTCGGTCCTTTTCTTCCGGCGGGGTAGCCGCTGCCGTCCCAGCGCTCCATGTGCTGTTCGCAGCTTTCCCGGATCATCCGCCAGGGGATGTTCTTGGTCTCCCGGCGCTTTTCCCGGCCGCCGCCTTCCTGCAAAGCCGTGGCCAAAGCCCGACCGTCGGTGGTGTATTTTCGGTAGACCGCCCGCTCTTCCTCGGTAAAGTCCGGCTGCCAGACCTGATATTCCGGCGGCACCAGGGCTTTGCCGATTTGGTGGTACATTCCGCATTTATAGGCCAGGTCTGCGTAAGCGCCCCGCATTTCCTCGGAGCCTTCTCTTGTATCCTTGCCGAAGGGGCCGGAGCAGGCCTGCACGAAAAGCGCCTGCGTATAGGCGGCCACCCGGACGGATTGCTGCCGCACCGCCGGAGCCAGCCCCCGGAAGGCCTCGTCCCAGGTCTCATATTCCCTTCGTTTCCAGGTTTCTTCCATAGCGCTTCCTTCCCCTCAGCCCTCAGGCCGGGTCATCGTCGTCAATGTCATAGTCCACCAGCGGCATATTATCCTGCCGGATGGCCTTTTTCCGGGCCGTCAGGACCCAGCCCAGGGCCAGCACCAGATTCAGTGCGCCGCTGGCGATGAGCAGCTTGGGCCAAAGGCCGTGCTGTTCGATATTGCAGTAAGGGGTGGTGGGTTCCACCTCCACGGGTACTTCCACCCGCTCCGTCACCACAACGGTCTCGGTGGTGGTCAGGGCATCCACCTGCTCCCGGAGCTTCGCCAGAAGGCCCGTCAGCCGGGCGGCGGCTCCGTCCACAGTGGCCTGATCCCGGCAATCCCGCAGGGCCTCGGCCTCCGGCACCGTCGAAGCGGTATCCACCCACACGTCATATAATTCCGGGTTGGTGTCCCGGAAGGAACGGATAGCCGCCAGGGCGTTCTCCAATTCCGAATAATCCATTTTCACAAGGGCCTCCGTAGCCTGCCGCAGCTGCTCCGCCGCCCAGTCCACGTCGGACTGATACCCGCTGTACAGGGCGTACCGGGCCTGACCAAGGGCATCCTCCAGGATGGACCAGCTTTCCGCCGTATATTCCGCCGGATCCAGGCCGTTGGCCACGGCGATACGGTAGCTCAGGTTCGAATAGTCGATGGGGATTGGCTCCGGCTCGGTAGTCTCCGGGGGAAGGGTCGGGTCCGGCATCGCAGGAGCGGTGGTTTCCGTGGTCTCCTCCGGTGCCGTGGTGTCCTCCGTCTCGGCCGCCCGCACAGGCATCAGCAGCGCTGCGATCAGCAGGCACAAAAAGAGTGTTTTTCCTTTGTTCTTCTTCACGCTGCCGCCTCCTCCCGTGGGGAAAATCGAGCGTTGGTCCACCTGTCATTTCCAGACGGACCCAGTTTTCCCTTTTACGCCCACATTATAAATGAAAATTTTCGCCCCGTCAACCTTTTCTAAACATTTTGTTGGGGCCGCCCCTGTTT
>QWCN01001977.1_pt1 | contig 36042 bp, 19 predicted proteins | sample 1972711 | NCBI WGS metagenome assembly QWCN01 (sample SAMN09866707, study PRJNA288562) | Human gut metagenome isolate term1_stool, whole genome shotgun sequencing... | isolation source: gut | host: Homo sapiens | place: USA: California
ACATCCACCGGCACGAACGCGTTGAAGCCCGAGAAGCGGTAGCACAGCTGGAAGCGGCCGATCGCGTTCAGCGTCAGCAGCACCGACTTCGCCTCGTCCAGCTCGCCGCCCAGGCTGCGGTCGCACACGCCGTCCACCATCACGCCCACGCGGTCGCCCGCCGCCACGAACGCACCCGTGAAGAACACGCGGTGCGGCACGTTGATGATGTTCGTCACCTCCTGCGCGTCCACCGACGCGATGCTCACCGTCGCCATGCTCACCACCGGCTCGTTCGGGAACTTCACGCACAGGCTCAGCTCGCCCGACACCTCCGCGCTCGGCGTCAGCGTCGCGCGACCCTCCTCGATCGCCACCAGCGACTCCTCCGCCAGCGCGCTGCACTCCTCCTGGCTCACGCCCACCAGCGCGCCCTCCAGGCCGAAGCCCGTGAACGTCATCGTGCTCGCCACGCCCGCCACCAGGAACGCCGGCTCCACCGACTCCACGCTCTTCACCATGAACGGCGTCGCGATCACCGCGAAGCCCTCCTCGTCCAGGCGGCGGCTCAGCACCACCGCGGGGAACTTGTAGCACACGTACACCGCGTTCGCGCCCATCTCGAAGGTCACGTTCGCCACCACGGCGTCCACCGTCGCCAGCGTCTCCAGCGTCGCGTTGTTGCACTTGACCCGGATCGTATCCAGCGTGTCCGTCTCCTCCGCCACCACGAAGCGCACCTCCGTCTCGTCCGCGATCGCGCCCGTCAGGCGCAGGTCCTTCGTCGTCGTCGCCACGATCGAGGTCGCGTCGCCCGAGGTGAACTCCACGCCCGTCGCCTTGTACAGGTCGAAGTGGCTGTTCGCCACCAGGCGCGGCTCGTTCTCGCCAAAGTCGAAGCACACGCTGTAGCCCAGGCCGTAGCCCGGCGTCACCGTCGTCGTCGGCTCGCACAGCGACAGCGTCGACGACGCCACCACCTGGCTGCAGTCCTCGTTGCGCACCACCGACAGCACGCCGTTCAGCTCCGGCGCGAAGCCGTAGATGCGCAGCATCACCACGCGGATGTAGTTGAACGACGCGTCGTAGTTGTCCTCAAACACCATGCGGAAGTGCGTCGCCTGCTTCGAGAACGCCGGCGAGTCGCTCCACGCGTACTCGTTCTCCTTCGTCCACGCCGCCAGCAGCTCCATCGACTCCTCAGACACCGCGTACACCTTGATGTTCTTCGGAGAAGCGGGGCCCGCCGCCGCGAACACGCCCACCTGCGTGAACACGTACGGCGCCTTCAGCACAATGTCCATCACGCCGTTCGTCGCCGTCGCGAAGCTCAGCGCCGTGCGCGGGCTGTTGTCGAACAGCACGCTCGCGCTCGCGCCCTCCGGGTACGTCTTCGACAGCGTAATCGACTCGATCGCCTCCTCCGCGAAGCCCGTCGCCGTCAGCTCCGACGCGAAGCCGCACGTCTCGTAGCCCAGGCCCACGCCCGCCAGCTCGAACTCCACCGAGCTCGCCTCCAGATCAATGTTGCGGATCGCAATGCTGTCCACGCCGCGCGCCATGAACGTGATGTTCGCGAAGCGGTAGAAGTGCGCGTACAGGCGGAACGACACGCACAGCACCAGGTCCGTGCCCGTCTTCTCCACCTCCAGCGCATCCGCCACGCCCGCCAGCGCCGAGAAGCGGTCCTCCTCGCTCGCGTCGCACGTTCTGCCCAGGTAGTACAGCGTCGTGTCGTCCAGACCGAAGCCGTGGAACGTCGGCACCTTCGCCACGTCGCGCGTGAACACGCGCGGCTGCACGTCGAACACCGACAGCACCGACAGCTTCTGGTTCGGGTACTCCGTCCACGAGCGCGTGCCCACGAACTTCATGCACAGGCTCGCGTTCGCGAACACCTCACCGAACGTCATCGTGAACTTGCGGTCGTGCACCGCCATCTCCGTTGTGTCCGCCACGGAGCTCGCGCAGCCGTCCACCGACCACATCACGCGGTCGCCCTCCGCCACGTTGTCCTCCATGATCTCGTACTCCTCCGTCTCGCCCACCACGCTGAAGTGGTGCTTCGTCGAGGCGAAGTCGATCAGGTTGCGGTCGTCGCGCACCGTCAGGCTGAACACCTCCAGGAACGTGAACGCCTCGTCCACCGGCTTGTAGCACAGGTAGTACTTCTCGATCGACGCGTCCGTGAACAGCACGTTCACCACCTGCTGGTTGCCCAGCAGGTACTCCGCGTACGCCGCCGACTCGCACTCCGCCGCGGACGGCACGAACTTCACCACGTCCCTCGGCTGCGAGCCGAACGTCGAGATCGTCACGCGCGCGAACGTGTTCAGCTGCACGAACGTCGGCTGCACCGTGTTCACCGTCACCACCGACAGCGTCGCCTCCTGCATCTCGAACGTCTGGCGGTTCGGGTAGCGCAGGCAGATGTGCAGCTCCGGCAGCGGCGCCGGCGTGAAGCGCAGCACCGCACCGTAGCCCGAGGCGATCTCCATCAGCGGGAAGACCACCGTGCCGTCCGCCAGCGCCACGCGGCTCGCCTCGCAGTCCACCGCCGACTCCGTCAGCACCGCCTCCACCGGCGTCTCGAACAGCTCGCCGCCCAAAAACTCGCCGCTGAACTCCACCGTCTTGTCCACATTGCCCACGATGCGCGCAGGGTACACGTAACGCAGACCCGGCGCCACCACGTTGATCGCGCGGTCGCCCACGGCGATGAAGGACTCCATGGTCGCGTACTTGTAGCACATCTGCACCTGCATCTGCTGCGTCAGGTACACCATCGCGAACGCCGACTCCACCACCTGCACGTCGAAGATCGCTCCCGACGACTGCGTGCAGTGGCTGCAGCCCAGGCTCTCCGACACGAAGCACAGCTTGTCGCTCGCCGTCAGGCCCGTGCCCTCCAGCGGGAACTTCACCGTCAGCTGCAGCGGCAGCTTCTCCACCGTCGTCGGCAGCACCTCGCGCACGTTCACCACCACCGTCAGCTGCAGCGGCTCCATGCCGCCGAACCAGTAGCACACGTGCAGGTTCACGCCCGTCTCCGCGAACGTCTCCGTCTCCACGCCGTACTCGTTGTAGATCTGGCGCACCTCCATGTACGTCGCCTCCTCGCACGTGCCCGCCGTGAACGCCACCTTGTCGTTCTCCGACACGCCGTTGCCCGTCACGATCACCACGTTCGGGTAGCGGTTCACGAACTCCGTCTTCGACAGCTCCACGTTGCCCGGGGTCACCAGCGTGAACGCCGGCGCCATCGTCGCGCGGAACGCCATCTCGCCGAACTTGTAGCAGAACTGGTAGCTGCCCACCGGCGCCGCGAACGTCATCTCCGCCGCGCCGTCCTCCACCGTGAACACGTTCGCGTCCGTCACCTTCACCGCCTTGCAGTCCGCGCCCTCCGGCACGAACGTGATCTTGTCGCCGCTCTGCATGCCGTTGCCCTGCAGCGTCACGCGGCGCACCGCGCCCACGAACACGTTCTTCACGTTGTTCACCGCCTCGATGCCGATCACGTTCATGTTGAAGTTGTACACCGGCGTCCACGCCTCCTCGACGCTATCGAAGCGGCACAGGCCGTACGTGCCCACCTTCGGGATGTTCACCAGGCCCGTGCGCGTGCACTCCTTGATCGTGTACTCGTAGCCCGCCGCGCTGCAGTCCAGCGCGCTCTCGCGTCTCACCCACTTCACGCGCACGTCCTCCGACGTGTCGTTGCACGACGTGCCGGTGAAGCGCACCTCGCTCAGGATGATGAACATCGACGTGCTGTCCACGATGCGCAGACGCAGGTAGCGGCCCGACACCGCCAGGTTCGTGCCCAGCGTGTACCAGCCCGCCTTCGTGTTCACGATCTCGATCACCGCCTCCGTCGTCCACAGCGAGTCGTCCGTCGTCAGCACGTCGCTGCTCTCCAGGCGCACGAAGCGCGGGTCCGTCTCGATGCCCAGCAGGTACATCTCCATCGTGCGCACGTGGTAGCACGAACCAAAGTCGAACACCATCCACTGGTTCGTGCGCTCGATCGGGCGCTGGCACGTCGGGTTGTACGCGATGTTCGCGCCGAACACCATCGACGTCGACACCTTGCCGTCCACCACCAGACCCGTCTCGCCCACGAAGATCGAGCTCACCCAGTCGCAGCCGTTGTCCACCGTGATGTCGCGCGCCGGCTCCAGCACGCACGACTCCGACGGCGTCGGCGTCAGGTACTGGTAGTTCACGCGCGTCTCCTCGTTCGCCACCACCGTCAGCGTGTTGCGGAACTCCAGCACCGTCAGGAACGGCAGGCCCGAGAACCGGAAGCCCGCGCCGTAGTTCACGCACACGTACAGATGGCTGTACGCGCGCGAGAAGGTCACCTCGATCGCCGCCTCCATCGGGTTGATGTACATCACCTCGTTGCAGGCCGTCGACGCCGAGAAGCCCACCTGGCTGCCCGCCGGAGGATCCACCAGCGACAGCGTGAACGGCGTCATCACCGTCGTCAGGATGCTCGGCGCCGTCGTCGTGATCGCCTTCAGACCGCGCACGCGCACCGTCACGCCGTCCACAGGACCGTAGTAGTCGCCGAAGCGCGCCACGGCCGTCACCTCCTCCGTCTCCGCCGCCAGCAGGAACGTCAGCTCGTCCACGCTGCTCGTGTACACCGCCACCTTCACCTCCGCGTCCGTGCCGAGGCCTCTGAAGTAGTCCACGTCCACCGAGGACAGGTCCTCGCTGAACATCGGCGCGATCGTCTCGAACTGCAGGCCCTCGCGGTGCGCGTTCGGGTAGTCCGCCACGAAGTAGCAGCCGTTGTCCACCGGACGCTCAATGTCCTCCCACACCGACTCCGTCAGGCTGCTGCTCTGGAACATGAACTTCATGCACATCTCGCCCGCCTTCGGCACCGTCGCGAACGAGCACTTGATCGGGATGCGGCCCTCCGCGCGCTCCGGACGCGTCAAGCAGTAGTACGGCGTCATGTCCGTGCCCGACGTGTACTTGAAGAAGAACACCATCTGCTGGATCGTCGTCGAGCCCTCCACCAGGAACGTCATCTCCTTGCGACCGAACATCGTGTACGGAGAGTCCACCGTCGCCGACATCGACACCTTCGCCACGCTGAACGACAGCGCCAGGTCCACCGGCACGTTCGTGCTCGACGGCACGTAGAACACGCTCATCTTCGCCAGCGTGCACGCCTCCGGCAGCAGCGGCGCCTCAAACTTCGCGGCCACGTACTTGCGTGTGAACTGCACGTCCAGCGTCATCGCCTCCATGCCCGCACACACCGCCTCGTCCGGCACCATCAGCACCTTGTCGCCCACCGTCATGCCCGAGCCCACCAGCGGGATGTTGCGGATCGTCACGCCCTCCGGCACCACCGACAGCTCGAACGACACGATCTTCAGCACGTCCACCAGCAGGCCCGTGTTCACCGTCGTCGTCGGCATCTTGTAGCACACGTTCAGCTTGCTGTTCGGCGCCGCCGTCGACAGCTGCAGCGTCGTGTAGTACTCCGGGATCAGCGAGCCCGCCACGTTGCGCTGGTGGATCTCGCCCGTCGCGTACACGCTCTCGCACACGCAGTTGCTGTCGCACAGCACGATGCGGTCGCTCTCCACCATCGGGATGCGCACGCTGCTCGCCAGCACGAACTCCGTCTCCTGGTACTGCGACACGATCTTCGGCGTGATCTCCGTGATCTGCACCACGTTCACCACGCCAATCTGCGCGTTCACCAGCGAGCTGCAGTACTGCTCCGCGAAGTTGTAGATCACCGAGTACACGCCCGCGCTCTCCAGCTGCACCGTCGCGCGGCCCTTGTTCTCGTACAAGAAGTCCAGAGGCAGCTCGCTGTACACCACCTCGCCGTTGAACAGGATCGTCACCGTCTCCGAAGCCGGCGCCTCCTCCGAGTACCCGATCTCCAGAATGTGCTCGTAGCCCGCGTACATCTTCGGCGTCAGCACCGTCGGCGTGTGGCGCACCACCAGCACCACCGACGCCAGCTTCACCGCGCTCGGGTAGTCCTCGAACGTCGCCACCACGCCCAGGCGCGCGCGGCCCTCGAACAGCGCGCTCGGCGTGAACGTGAACACGGAGCCCTCGAAGGACACCGCGCTCGCGCCCAGCACCTCCTGCGTCGCCAGGTCGTACAGCGCCACGCTGCGCAGCGTGCCGCGCACGCGCAGCTCCTCCTCGCGGCTGCACGCCACGTCGTTGAACAGGTCCATCGTCTTCGGCGCGATGCCGAACACCGTCAGCGTCACCGTCTTGATCGGGGCGGTCGCGCCCTGCGCGTCGCTGAAGCGGATGCACAGGTGCGCGTCCTCCTCCAGGAAGCTCGTGATGCCCGCCCACGCGAACACGCCGCTCTCCAGCGTCGCCTGCTCGCTCACCGCATGCAGGCAGTCCGTGCCCGTCGACCAGAAGGCCTGGTCACCGTCCGCGAAGCCCGTGTTCTCGCCGGTGATCGCCAGCGAGAAGCTCTCGCCCATCACCGTGTTGATGTGCTGCGGCAGAATGTTCTTGTAGTACAGCGTCACCGGCACCTCCACCACGCCCTCGCTGCCCACCACGTAGCACAGCTTGTACGTCTCGTCGTGCATGCCCTCGATCACATACTTCACGCTCACCGCGCTGTAGCCGTACACGCCGTCGAACGACTCCGTGAACATCTCCTCGTCCATCTCAGGCTGGTTCGCCACGCAGTCCTCCGTCGTGCGCAGCACGAACGGGTAGCTGCCCTCCAGAATGCCCACGTGGCCGTACAGCACCAGGTCCGTGCGCACCTCCGTCGTGCCGTCCAGACGGCGGTACAGGCTCGAGGTCGGGATCAGGTACGCGCCCGAGGACACCGATTTCACCGTCAGCGCGCTCGGCACGTGCAGCAGCGTCGTGTACTTCATCCACGTCTCCGTGCCGAAGCGGTAGCACACGCAGCTCTCCTCCGGCAGCTCCGCCGTCGGCACCACCTCGCGCGTGATCGCGCCGTACTCCGTCGCGTCCACCACGTACTGCAGAGTTGTCGCGTCGCACTCCAGCGCGCAGCCGGGGTTCAGCGCCAGCACGTCGCCCGTCTGCAGGTACGCGCCCATCACCTTCAGGAAGTCCTTCTTCTTGCTGTCCTCCGCGGGGATCGTGCGGCCCTTCACCCAGTACAGCACGTCCACGTTCGTCACCGACGACACGTAGCGGTTCAGCGCCTCCGTGTTCACGTACTCCACCGGCTGCTGGTTCACGTACTTCACCACCAGCCACCATCTGCCCGCCAGCGCCAGCGTGAACGGCGCGCTGCCGTCGAACAGGCTCAGCTGCTCCGACTCCTCGCCGCTCTCGTGCTTCCACCCGATCGTCTCGATCAGGTGGCGCGTGCCCGACTCGATGTGCGCGATGAAGCGGCTGTTCGCGATCACGCGCGCAGGCGTCGTCGTCAGGTCGATCCGGTCGTACATGCTCACCAGATGCTGGCTCGTCGGGATGGTCTCGTACGGGTTGCCGTAGAACGACACACACGCCTTCAGCACGCCGTTCTTGCGGAACACCGTGCTCTTCAGGCCCTTCAGGTTCTCGCCCTCGTTCACGTTCTCGCATGACTCCTCCAGCGGGATCCAGTTCACCAGCACGTCCTGGTCGAACGGCGTCTTGATCGACACGCCCGTCACCTGGAACGGGATGTCGAAGAACGGCGTCCACACCGACGGGTCGAAGAACACCGAGTACAGGTTCAGCGTCGTGCCCGTCGCCTTCGCCGCCTCGCTCGCGAAGCGCGAGCACACCGTCAGCGCCGAATCGAAGCCCGTCGCGAACGCAAACTGCACCGTCGCGCTCTCCGTGATCTCCACCGCCTCGACCAGCTCCGTCGCGCAGTCGTCCGCCGACACGAACACCACCACCGTCGTCATGTTCTCCGCGGACAGATGCACCGACAGCTCCACCACATGCTTCGTGTTGATCAGCTGGTTCACCACCGCCGGCGTCGTGCTCACCTCCAGCTCAGACACCGTCACCTCGATCGCGCTGAACAGGTACGCGTGCGACGCGCCGGGGGACACCAGACACGTCTTGAACACGCCGCTCTCCGCGAACGGCACCTCCACGTCCAGCTTCCCGTCCACGATCGGCACCTCCGGCACCGCCTCGTCGCAGCTCGCGCGCACGAACTTCAGACTGCTGCCCTCCACGAAGCTGCCGCTCACCGCGATCTCGCCCACCAGCGAGGCCGCGATCGGAAGGCCCGTCACCCAGCGATCCACGCTCAGACCCTCCAGCGTCACCGCCGTCACCTTGCCCAGCTCCACGAAGTGCTCGCCGTCCGTCGACAGGCACACCGCGCGCTCGCCCGCCGTCTCCGCCTCGTAGTCGAACACGAACGCCGTCGCGCTCTCCTTCAGAGTCATCGCTCTCTTCTCCTCCGCGCCGCAGGACTCCGCCACGGCGATCACGCTGTTCTCAGGCACCTTGCTCGTCGCGATGCGCACCGTCTCCGCCTCCGCTGCGCGCACCACCGTCGGCACCACCGCCTCCGTGGCGATGATGTAGCGCTCGAAGCCGCTCAGCAGGTAGTACTTGTCGCTGCCCAAAAACTCGTAGCACAGCACCATCTTGCTCGTCGACGCCGTCGTCCACTCCGCCTCGAAGAACAGGCCCTCCTCGAAGGACTTCACCGTGAACGGGCCGTTGCGCACCGACGACGAGCAGAAGCCCTTCGCGAACAGCACCTTGTCGCCGCTGTTCAGGCCCTGGCCCGTCACCTTCACCGTCTGCTTCTGACCCACGATGCCCACCGACATCGCGATGCCCTGCAGGTCCTTCACCACCACCGACGTGCCCTCCACCAGGCGCGCCGCGGCCTGCGCATCCCACACCACGCACACGTACAGCTCCGAGAAGTGGTAGTCCGCGATCGTGAACACGAACGTGTCCACGCTCGCATACACCGGCAGCACCGTCTCCGTCGCGCACGTCGCCGACGACGACAGGAACAGGCGCATCCGGTTCTCGAACGTGTGCGGGTAGTTGCCCTGCGTCACCACCGTGAACGCCTCGTTGCGCACCGCGAAGTACTGCGACTGCTCCGTGTGGATGTCGATCGCCTCCACGCGCAGCGTCTTCAGCTCCGCGTCCATGCCGAACTCCGCGAAGTGGTAGCACAGCAGCACCTCGGGGTACGTGCTCGCGATCGGCACGCGGAACACGCCCTCCGTCTGCGAGAACGTCTCCAGCGCGAACTCGAACGCGCACGTGTGACCCAGGAACAGCGAGTCCTCCGGCTTCAGGTTGATGCCCGCCACCGCCAGCTTGTACGGGTACTCCGTCACCAGCGACGTCGACTCCATCTCCACCGTCGCCAGCAGCACGCGCATCTCAGCGATGAACGTCGGCTCCACCTCCACGCCGTCCGTGTAGTACTTGCAGAAGAAGAACATCGTCTCCTTCGTGAACTCGAAGCCCGCCGTGCTGAAGAACAGCACCTCGCCCTGTCGCTGCACCACGCTCTCGAAAGGCGCCGCGCCCGACGCCGTCTCGCTCATCAGGATCACGTCGCCCACGTCCAGACCGGGGCCCTCCACCACAATGTCGCTGCCCACCACGAACGCGTTCGCGGGCGTCAGCGTGATCGCACCGGGCAGCTCCACCGTCACCGTCACCTGCGTGTTGATCATCGTGCTGCGCACCGCCGGGAAGATGTAGTGCACCGTGTACACGGCCGCCTCCATCGAGCCCAGGTTCAGGTACAGCTTCTCCGCCTCCGCGAAGATGCTTCTCGCCACGCACTCCTCCTCCACGCACAGGTACGCCTGCGAGGCCGTCACGCCCACCGCGCCGATAATCTCCACCGCGTTGTACTGCATGCCCGTCAGGAAGTGCGAGCGCGCCAGCTGGCCGAACGAGTACACGTCCACCACCACTGCTCTCGCGCCGGCCTTCAGTGCAATCGTCGCGTTCAGCTCCGTCACCGTGTACAGCAGCGCGTCCTCCAGCACGCCCGCGGTGAAGTGCAGCGTCGCCACGCCGTCCACCACCGCCGTCGGCTCCACCTTCTGCTTGCTGTCCACCACGCGGTTGTTCGCGTTCAGGTAGCGGCCCTCCACCGTCAGCACGTACGGCTCGTACACCGTCCACGCCGCCGCGTACGCCACCACCTCGATGTAGCCCACGCTCATCACGAAGCGCTGCGGCTCGTACACCTCTTCGTCGCCGTACATCACGCACAGGCGCATCGCGTCCTGGTCCTTCGTGAAGCGCACCGTCACCTCGCCGTTCTCCACCATGAACGGGCCGCTCGACGCGAACGACACCTCGCACGCGCCCGCGTACGGAACGAACAGCACCTTCGTGATCGCCTCGCCCGTGGACGCCGTCAGCGACAGCGCCTTGTCCACGCCCGCCATCGCGAACGTCGCCGCGCCAGCGGCCGACACCGTCGTGTAGCGGAACGCGAACGACAGCTCGTCGTACGCCACGTACTCCGAGTAGCCGTCGGGGGCCGAGCGCTGCGCGTAGCACATCTTGTACGTCTTGCTGTAGTCCGCCACCGTGAACGGCGCCAGCACGCCCGTGCACGCGTTCAGGCGCGCCACCTCCATCACCGCGCCCGTGCGGTGGTCCAGCATCGCCGACGCCGCCGAGCAGTCCTCCTCCGCCGCCACGAACTTCACGTCCACGTCGCTGCGCTCAGCGCCCGAGGACGAGATGATGTCCAGACCCGTGAAGTAGGTGAACGGCTCCAGCGTCTCGTTCGCCTCCTCTCGCTCCGCGAGCAGCGTGTCCACGATCGAAATCGTCCACGTCGTCGACACGCCGTTGAAGTCGCTCATCGGCGACATCTCCGCCTGGTTGGCCGCGTACGTCGTCGTGTAGCGGAACGCCAGCACCATCGCGCCCTCCTCCTTGCGGTACACCTCCACCGTGCGCGGGGAAATGTCCTGCTTCGCCGCGTGGATCCAGATCGCCGCGATCGAGAACGCCGTCGGCGCCGTGAACGTCAGCTCCAGCGGATGTCCGCTCTCCGACGACAGGCCGTACTGCGTGTTGCCCAGCGCCGCCATGATGTCGCTGCGCGTCAGCGTCGCGTCGTTGCTGGACACCTCCAGCGCGCGCAGGAACGCCTCGTCCTTCGTCACCTCCACGTGCGCGCAGTCCGACGCCACGTCCACGCCCGACACCGTCATGTGCGCCACCAGGTCGTCGCCGATCACCTCCTTCTCCAGCGTCACGCCCGAAGGACCCGCCACGCGCAGCTTCTTGTTTTCGTACTTCACCCACTGCTGCGCGCGCGCGAAGTAGTAGCACAGCACCACCTCCTCCGCCGGGCGGCAGTTCAGCGTCGCGTTGTGCGCCTCGCCCACCGTCATCAGGCCGCACACGCCCATGTCGCTCTCGCACGCTCTGTCCGCGCTCACGAACTTCGCCTTGTCGCCCTCGTCGTGGTCGTTGAAGAAGATCTCCGCGTCCAGGTTCGCCAGCACGCGGCTTCTCGACTCCTCCTCCCACTCCTCGAACGCCGGCACTGACATCGCCGTCACGCCCAGCACGTCCAGACTGTACTGTGTCAGCAGCGTCCAGTCCTCGTCGATCGCCTTCTTCACGCACAGCTTCAGGCCTCTGTACACGCTGCCGAACACGAACGTCACCTTCTTGTACTCGTTCAGGATCTCCACCGAGGACACCACGGCGTCCGACATCGGGTCGCACGCCACCGCGTCGCCCTTCATCCACATCACGCGGTCGCCCGCGCTCTGGCCGGCGCCCGTGAACTCCATGCTGTACGGGTAGCCCATGATCGCCACGTCCTCGCTCTCGTACTTCACCTCCAGCACGTCCACCTGGATCGCGAGGAACAGCACGTGCTTGTTGTGCGCCGCGAAGTAGTAGCACATCGCCAGGTTCAGGCCCGGCTCCGTGAAGCGGAACGCGCCCTCCGTGCGGCCCTTGTCGTTCAGCGTCAGCGTCACCTCCGGCTGGCCGTGCAGCGCGTCGCCGCTGCTCAGGCACGAGTACTCCGCCTGGCCCATGCGGTCCACGAACTTCATCTTGTCGCCCGTCTGCAGGTTGAAGCCCTCCGCCTCGAACGTGTTCGTGCTGTCCACGTACACCGCGTTCAGCACCGCGTCGCCCTTGAACACGCTCGTCACCTTCAGCACCGGAATCGTCACGCTCATCAGGCGGAAGCCCAGCGCGCCGAACTTGTAGCACACCTTCAGCTCGCTCGTCTCGCTGTTCACCTGGAACGTCACCTTCGCGTACTGCTCCGCCTGGCGCACCGCCGGCACCTCCGCCAGCAGCTGGCTCATGTCCTCGCAGCTCGTCGCGTGGGCCGACAGCACGCGCAGCGCCTCGTCCTCGCGACCCACGGCGGGGCCACGCACGATGAACGAGCTCATGGCGTTGTTCACGTAGAACAGGTCCTCCGCGTCCTCCACGTTGTGCATCGTGATCGTGTTCGGGATCACGCGCACCTGGAACGGCAGCACGTGGAACGCGCCCGTCACCTTCAGCTTGTAGCACACGTCCATCACCGTCTCCTCCGCCGCCATCAGCACCACCGTCTTCGTCAGCTGCACCTCGCCGGCCACCACGTCCACCGCGGCGTCGCTCATGCTGTACACCAGCGTCGCCTCCGCGCAAGGCGTGCCCGCCGGCACGAACGCGAACGCGTCGTTCACCGTGATGCCCACGCCCGAGAAGGTCACCGGCTCCGGCACTTCATTCACGAACACCGCCGGCTGCACGCTCGAGATCATGTACACCTCGAACAGCAGGCCCGTGTCCACGAACTCCGTCGCCAGGCCCCATCTGTAGCACACCTTGCCCGTGATCGGCTCTGTGAAGGTCACCGTCGCCTTGCCCTCAGCGTTCACCGCGTGCTGCGGGTACGCCGACTCCTCGTTGCAGTTCAGGTTCGTCGGGATGATCTTGAACGCGTCCGCCTCGCTGATGCCCTTGCCGAAGAACGACAGCTCCTCCGGCTGGTTCACGAACGCGTACGTCGGCTCCACGCGGAAGATCGAGGGGTCCTCCACCTCCAGCGTCACCTCGGGGTACGCCATGAACGAGTCGATCGAGTTCACGAACTTGTAGCACAGTGTGTAGGTGCCCACCTCCGTGAAGCCCTGCAGCAGCACCGTGCTCGTTCCCATCACCGTCAGCACCGGCATCGCGTCCTCGCACGTCATGCCCTGGTGCACGAACTTCAGCTCGTCGCCCGTCTCCACGCCCTTGCCCACCAGCTGCGCGAAGCGAGAGCCGCCCACCGCCAGCTTGTTGCTGCCCGCCAGGCCCGAGATGTACTTCAGCTGCATCGTGATGTCCGGGTACTCCACGAACTGCGGGTACGCGGGGTGCTTGAAGCACACCTTCTTCTCGTCGAAAGACACGTCGAATGCCTTGATGAAGCGCTGCGAGCACGTCGACACCGCAATCTCCTCGCCCGGAGCCGCGCACGCCGCGCTCGGCGCCACGTACTTCAGCGCAAAGTCCGGAGAGGCCGCGCACGCGTGGCCGTACAGAGCAATCTTGCGGATCGTCGTGTACAGCGGGTGGCCGCGGTTCGTCAAGAACTCCAGCTTCATCAGTCTACCCGAGAACTCCAGCTCCTTCTCGTTCAGACCCACGCTCACGTGGTTGTCGTTGTCGCTGAACAGCACCTCGCTGAACAGCATGTTGCTGTCCGCAGCCGCCAGCACGCGCCACGTGTTCACGTCGCTCGACGAGTCCTCCGTCGCGATCGTGATCTTCGTCACGTCGAAGCAGCTGCCCAGGTCCAGCACGATGTAGTTGCCGTTCGGGCCCAGGCGGCTCGAGCACGCGTTGGAGCCCATGCCGCCCAGACGCACCGCCGGCGCGTCCTCCGAGTCGTCGAAGATGTTCTCCACGCGGCCCGTGTACAGGTTGTTCGTGAAGTCGCAGCCGTAGTTCACCCAGCTCTCAGCGAACGGCAGCTTCGACGCCTCGCACTCGCCCGTGATGTGCGTCGCGTTCACGAAGAAGCTGTACTCGTAGTTCGCCACCACCGACTCGGGCACGATGTTGCTCAGACCCAGCACCGGCACCGTGAACATACGCACCCACTTCGAGTTCACCGCGTAGCACACGTCCGCGTACGCCGGGATCAGGCCCGGGAACGTGATCACGCCCGAGATGCGCAGCATCTCCGACAGCGTGAACTGGTACTCCGTCGAGTCGCACGCCTCGCCGCTCGCCACGATCGCGATACGGTCGCCCGCCATCGGACCCTCGAACGACGCCGTCGTCAGCACGCGGTTCACCACGCGCTCCAGGTTGCTGCTCTTGATCGTGCTCGCGCGGAAGGCGTAGTGCAGGGACACCACGTCGCCCGTGGAGAACTTGTAGCACAGGTGCAGGCGCGCGTACGACGCGGGGATCGACACCGCGAACGTCAGGCGCGTCACCTCCTCCACCGTCGGCACGAACGACCAGTCCGCGCTGCACGCCTCCGTCGTCGACACCAGCAGGCGGTCCTCCGCAGACAGGCCGTAGCCCGACGCCACCACCGTGTTCACGTCCGCCACCACGATCGCGTCGTTCTCGAAGTGGCTCACCGCCACCGCGAACGCGTTCAGGGAGAAGGTCGTCAGCGCGAAGCGCGGCTCGCTCTGGAACTGGTAGCACACCTTGTAGGACGCCGCCTCCACGCTCTCCAGCAGCGCCACGAAGGACAGCTTCTCCGCCGCCTCCAGCACGTCGAACACCGCCGCCTCCTCTTCGCAGGACTCCTTCACCAGCTTCACCTTGTCGCCCAGAGCCACGGAGCGGCCCTCGACGCCCACCTCCACGCTGCTGCCCTCCAGCAGGTACTTGTCCTCCACGGCCGACACCACCTTCACCGTGTAGACCAGCGACGAAAAGTCCGCCGTCATCGCGCCGAACGCGTACTGCACCGTCGCCACGGGGCACGCCATCGCGAACTCGAACGTCAGAGCCGCCTCGAACGAGCCGTCGCGCACCGTGAACACAATGGCGGCGCCCTCACACTGGAACGTCACCCTGTCGCCATCCTTCACGTTCAGGCCCTGCACGTCGAACACCTTGTTCAGACCGTGCACCAGCGCGTGGGCGTCGCCCTCCGCGGACAGCACGTCGTACACGTGGTACACGTGCAGCTCACGCGGAGTGAGGTAGCAGTCGTCCAGGAAGCAGTAGCCCAGGAAGTAGTCGCCCTCGCCGGGGATCGGCGCGTCCTCCAGGTTCACCGTCGTCGCGCCGTCCGCGAACACGTAGTGCGTGGTCGCGTTGTCGTACGCCTGCGACAGCTCCTTGATCAGCACCAGCGAGTCGCCGTCGTGCACGTCACCCGTCGCGCGCACCACGTAGTCGCGGTTCAGGAACACGTGCTCGTTGTACACCAGGTCCACCGACACCGTCGTCAGGTGCAGGTCCAGGTTCTGCACGCCCTCCTCCGCGAACTGGTAGCACACGCGGTAGCCCTCGGCGTTCGCCACCGTCACCAGCAGCTCCACCGACTTCAGGTCTCTCGCCAGGCGGTACGACGCCAGCGGCTGCGCGCACAGCAGGTCGTTGCTCGCCGCCAGCAGCACGCGGTCCTCCGCCTTCTGGCCGTAGGCCTCGATCAGGTACTCCTTCGGCGCGTTCACCATGATGAACTCTCTCCGACCAAACTCCGGCGCGAAGGAGTCCACCGACAGGATGTGCATCGTGATGTAGTCGATGAAGAAGTACGGGCCCGTCGTGAACTTCCAGCACAGCGCCAGCTCCGCGCCCTTCGCCGACTGCGTGAAGATCACGTCGTCCTTCAGCTGGCCGTCCTCGCTCGGCGACAGCGTGCGCACGCCCGCGCCCATCGCGTCGCTGTCGTCGTCCGCGCAGCCGCCGCTGCTCTTCTTCACCCACTTGTACGTGTCCGTCAGGCGCGCGTAGTCGCTCTTGAAGAAGTACGTCTTCTGCACGCCCAGCACCGCGTTCAGGTTGTCCGTCGTCGTCATCACGTCGATCCTGATCGGCACCAGCACGTAGTCGTAGCCCATCCACAGCTCGTCGCCGTACTTGTAGCACACGCGCACGCCCGTCTTCAGCGACTCCGACATGTCGTCGAAGGTCACCGTGAACTGGTGGTCCTTCACCACCGCCACCTCGCCCACCGCGCTGTAGCTGCAGTCGCCCCACTCGGGCACCAGCTTCGCCGTATCGCCGTCGCGCACCTGCGCGCCTCTCGCCGTGAACACCGTCGGCACGTTGTACACGATGCGGCCCTCCAGGTCGTACAGCTGCTTCACCTCGGGCTTCGTGGCGATGTTCACGCGCCACGCGTCGATCGAGGGGAAGATGCTCACGTGCACGTCGTAGAAGGCCGAGTACAGGCAGCCGTACAAGTCGAAGTTCTCGTCCTCCTCCGTGAACGCCAGCTCACGCGGGAAGCTGCCGAACGGCGCCGAGAACACCGCGTCCTCCAGCGACGCGCACTCCGTCTTGCTGAAGTACACCACGTCCGTGCTGTTCACGCCGTAGCCGCCCAGGCTGAGCATCTTCGGCTGGCCCACCACGAACAGCGACGCGCTGCCGTGGAAGGGCAGCACGTCGTTCACCACCACCAGGTTGAACGCGAAATCGTACATGAAGTACTCGTCGTCCTCTCCGTGCTTGTAGCACACCTTGTACGCGTGCGCGCCGAAGCCCTCCACGGCACGCACCTCCACCGTCACCGGGTCGCGCGCCTCCACCACCTTCGAGCTCACCGCGCCCTCCAGCGAGAACATCTTGAAGGCGTACTCCTCGGAGCACGCGGGCGCCGCCGCGTCCACGAACATCACGCGACCGCTGCCCTGGCGAGGCTCGTAGCCCAGGATCGTGAACTGGATCTGCTCGGGGTACATACCACGGATCAGGTCCTCGTTCGCGCCGTCAAAGTACGTGTTCACCGCGGCCACCATCTTCACCACCGCCAGCGTGCCCATCGGCACGCGGTGCTCGCGGGACACCTCGTAGCACACGTTGTACACGTTGATCGCGCCCTCCGACTCGTCGTACTCCTTCAGCACCGGGAAGCCCATCGACGTAGTCGCGTTCATGCCCTCCGACGCCGGCAGCGCCATACAGTCGCCCGTGGAGATGTACACGCGGTCGAAGAAGTGGCGGCCGAAGCCCGGCACCTGCACGTACTTCGTCACGCCCGACACCACGTGGTTCGACTCCATGCGCGGCGCGTCCACGACGTAGATCAGGTAGTCCTGCACCTCGAAGGTCGACTGCTCGTCGTTGCCGTAGATGATGCACGCCTTGAACACCGTGGGCGCCGAGTTCGTCGTGAAGGCGATGTCGATGAAGTACGTGCCGTTCACGTGCATGATCGGCGCCTGGCGCGCCTCGTAGCTCTCGCCCTCCGCAGGGAACACCTCCAGCATCACGCCCTCCGCGTTGCAGCGCTTCATCTCGGGGATGAACTTGATGAACGACTGCTCCCAGTTGCTCAGCGCCGACACCTTCAGCTGCTTCTCCACGCCCACGATGGCCTTCTCCGAGGAGTAGAACTCCGAGTAGTCCTCGATGGACACGGACAGCACCTGCAGCGCGTACTCGTCGTAGCGCTTCCACGGCTCCTCGCCGAACTTGTAGCAGAACACGTACGCGGGGTTCGTCTCAGACGTCAGCTCCGTGAACGTCACTGCGAAGTGCATCGCGCCGTCGTAGTACACCGACGCCGACGCCACGATGTCGCTCTCCGCCTCCGACGCGCAGTCGCTGTGGCCCTTCATGTACTTCACGCGGTCGTTCACGCGCACGCCAGAGCCCTCCACCTCCACCACCTTGCGGTCGTTCAGGAACGCGCGCGTCGCCGACGGCGTCGAGTACAGGCCCGTGATGTCCTGCACCAGCATGTAGTAGCCGTACTCGAAGCCCGCCTCCTCGTCCGCGAAGTAGTAGCACATCTTCAGGTTCTTGTCATCCGAGTGCTCCGCGAACAGCACCTCCGCCACGCCGCTCTCCAGCGCGAAGCAGTTCTCCGTGCAGTTCGTCGCGCACGCCTGCTCCATCGGCACGTACGTGAACACGTCCGCGTCGCCGTAGCCGAACGACGTCGCGAAGCTGAACTTCTTCATCTGGCCCGCCACGATCGCCGACGACGAGCCCGTCTCCGCCTTCGGCGCCGCGATGTGCGCCACCGTGATCGTCAGATCAGGGAAGAACAGCGTGTTCGAGTTCGCGTCCACATCCCAGTACTGCGCGAAGCGGTAGCACACGCCGTACACGCCGGGGCGCTTCACCTCGGGCGACTTGGGGTTGAACGTGAACGTTGGCAGCCCGCTCAGCAACGCCAGGTTGAACTGGAAGTAGGGATCGAACTCGCCCTCGCAGGCGCCGCGCGTCGCGGTGAAGTAGATCGCCTCCTCCGTGCAGTGCGGGCAGTCCAGACTCAGCACCTTCGGGTGGTTCGACACCACGCGGTAGTTGGAGCCCTGCTGCGCCACGAACTGCAGCAGCTGCAGCATCGTCAGCGAGTACTCCTCGTAGCGGTAGAAGTCCTCCTCCTCGAACTGGAAGCATAGCGTGCCCTCCAGCGGCATCGAGCCGTCGTCGTTGATCACGAACTTGCCCGTCGCGTCCAGCGAGAACACCGGGCGGTCCGCGTGGCAGTCCTCGTCCGCCGCCACGAACTTGATCTTCTCCTGCTGGTGCGACAGCTCCGCCATGTCCGGAATCGTCGTCGGGATCGCGTACTTGTTGTGCCCGTTCACCGCGATCGACGCCGTGCTCGTCTGGTTGCGGCCGTCCAGGAACAGGAACTGCTGCAGGTACAGCACGTCCAGGTAGTACTCGGGGTACGCCACCAGGTCCGCGTCGAACCAGTAGCACATGCTCATTCTCTCGCCAGCCATCTGGTGAGCGATCAGCACGCGCAGCGTGTCCGCCGTCTCCTCCCAGCGCTCGGGCACCGCCGCCTCCGCCTCGTGCTCCTCGCAGCTCTCGCCCGCCTTGATCCAAGCAATGCGCTGCGACTCCGAGTCGCCAGCGCCCACCTTGAAGGAGTAGCCCTTCGGCTTGTCCGCCACCACCTTGAAGGACGTCACGCCCTCCACCAGCGGCTCGAACACGTACACGCCCTTCACGTACACCTTCACGCGGTGGTCCTCGTCCACGTTCGGACCGTAGCGCACCATGTCCTCGTCGCCGAACTGCACGCACGCGTAGAAGTCCTCATCGCGCGTGGACTGCGTGAACGTCACGGCCTGCTCGGAGACGAACAGCGAGCGGTCGTACGTCAGCTCCTCTCTCTGCAGCTCCGTGAAGGACAGCGGCGCCTCCATGATCGCGCTCGCCTGCGAGCAGGTCTCGTCCTCAGCAGAGGTGAAGAACACCGTGTACGGTACCTCGAAGGCCGTCGTGAACCGGATGCTGCTCGGCTTGCGCATGGTGAACATGTACTGGTCCAGCGCGAACACGCCCAGCACCTTCGCGCGGAAGATGGACGCGTCCAGGTTGATCAGCGGCTCGTTGCGGATCTTCATCGCCAGGCGGATCTCCTGGCCCACCAGCGACACCGGCGCCGTCAGCAGCAGCGTGCCGTTCACGTACTCCGCCGTGCCGTCCTCCAGCACCTCGTAGTCCGAGTCCAGCACCGTGTACTCGTCGTCGTTGCGCAGGTTGCAGCCCAGCACCTCGAACGGCTTTGCGAACATGCCCACCAGCATGTCCTTCGCGCCCTTCGCGGCGTTCACGCCCGAGAAGGTCACGATCTCCAGCGTCTGCGAGTACATGTCCGCCACGTACGGCTTCGCGTTGTAGTTGAAGTTCACGCACATGCGGTACGTCGTGTCCTGGAAGCAGCCCGCGAACACCACCAGCGCTCTGTCCGCCTCCAGCGCGAACACGCGCGCCTCCAGCGCGTTCTGCACGCGGCAGGCCTCGCCCACCTCCACGAAGTAGAACGACGCCAGGTCCACCTCCACAGCCGACAGCTGGAAGGACTTGTGCACGCCGGAGATCACCACGTTCGTGTCGCCGCGGTTTACCGTCACCTCCTTCATGCCGATCGCGCGCATGCTGTACTCGTCGTTGCGGAACGCGTAGAACACGGGCTCCTCGGGGTTGTACTGCTTGAACGAGTAGCATAGCACCAGCTTGCTCGACACGCGCGTGAACAGCAGGCTCACGCTCATTTCCTCGTCCAGCGTGTAGTAGTCCAGGCCCGTCACGTCCTTGTTGAAGTCCGGCTCCTCACAGCTGCTCTCCACGAACTTCACGCGGTCGCCGGGGCGCACCGCCTCGCCGCGGTACGTCAGCTTCTTCTCCACAAACGTGAACGCCAGGTTCGGGTACTCCTCCGCCTCCACCACCGTCTTCGGGATGATCAGCGTGCTCACCGACGGGAACCGCGCGAAGCGGCTCACGCCGTTGAAGTAGTAGCACAGGCTCCACTGGTGCACCATGCTGTCCTGGAAGTAGAACTCGTTCAGCTCGCCCTCGGCGGCCACCGGCTTGTAGGAAGTCAGCGTCTCGGGGCAGGGCAGATTCGACGGCACGAACGTGAACTGGTCCTCCGCGTCGTACGCCGGCTCCACCGTCAGGTGGAAGTAGGCCACGGTGTTATTGAACGACAGCAGGTTCAGGTCCGAGCGCACCGAGTACACCAGGATCTCCGGCTCGTACAGCACCGCCGTCTCGATGCCGAAGCGGTAGCACGCGCGCTTGGGCGATTCCGTGCCCGCGGGCAGCGTCACCATCGCCACGCCGTTCTGCACGGGGTAGATCAGCTCCGTCTCCACGCTGCAGGAGCCCTCCGCGTCGATGAAGAAGACGTGGTCACCGTCCTCGATGCCCACGCCGTTCGCGTGCACGGGCGTCTCCTTCTCGGCGATCAGGAAGTTGATCATCGAGTTCTCGATGCGCAGGTTGTAGAACTCCTTCTGCGCCACGGCGTAGTAGAACTTCGCCGGCTCGTTCACGTCGTTGTAGGATAGCGTGTAGCACATCACCAGCGACGTGGGATAGTAGTGCTCCAGCAGGATGGACACCTGCGACGTCTTCTCGCCGGGGAACACCACCGCGCCGGCGCAGGACTCCTCCGCCAGCGTCACGAAGCCCGTCACCAGCTGGGCGTTCGGGCCCTCGATCGCCACGTTGAGGGTCTTCGTCTGGCCCACCACGATCACGTCGGGCGCACCGTTCACCGCCTCAATCGTCACGTCGTAGACGTCCACCGTCACGGCCGAGAAGAAGTACTCCTCCGTCGCGAACTGGTAGCACACATGCAGACTGCCGGCAGAGGCGGCCGACACCGTGGCCGTCAGCTCGGCAGAAACGGTGCTCACCGAAGCGGGCACCGTCTGGCAATCGGCCTCCGCGGTCAGGAAGAGGTGGTCGTTGGCGGCCACGTACTTTCCAGCCACGATGAAGCGCTTATCAAAGTTTGAAATCAAGACGCTGGGAGAGCCCACGTTGGACGTCAGGCCGTCGAGATGGCCCACGCGCACCGTGATGTTCTCGAACACCTTCACCGCCTCGCCAGCGAACTTATAGCACAGAGGGAACACCTCCTCGCCCTCCACAGACTCGTACTCGAAGGCGAAGGTGAAGCCACTCGGCACGAACGGAACCATCACGCACTCGCCGTTGATCTTGAAACCCACCTGGTCGTCCAGCGTCGCGCCCAGCACGTCCGCACGCCACACCTTCGGCATGCCCTTCACCGCGAAGTCGCTCGCGCCGGACAGCGCGGTCAGAGAGTAGACGTCGCGCATGCGCAGCGAGAACGAGCCCGGCAGCATAAAGTACTCCTCGGCGTCGTACGTCTCGTCGTACTGCAGGCGGTAGCACAGGTGCAGCTCCTCGGTCGTGCTCTCCTCGAAGAACACCGTGAACGTGTGGTTCGCGTTCACCGGGAACTCGCGCAGGAACGGCGCGGCGGAGCAGTCGGTGCCCACCACGTACTTCACGCGGTCGTTCTCCAGCATCTCGTGGTTGCTCACCGTCACCTGGAAGGTCTTCGGCACGCCAACCACCAGCGTGTTCTTGTTGCCCAGCGCGCCCTCCTCCAGGTCGATGGAGTGGATGCGCACCACGGACAGCTTGTAGCCCTTCACGTTCAGCGGCGCCTCGCCCTTGAACGTATACTCCAGCACGTAGTCCGTCGCCTCCAGGTCCGCGCCGTTCACCATGATCTCCTTCGCGCCCGACAGGCGGCGCTGGAAGTGCAGGTCCTCGTTGAAGGCGCCGAACAGGCGCACCTCCTTCAGCTCCACCTCGTCCGCGCCCCAGTTCGACGTGATCTCGATCTTCCAGTAGCGGGCAGCCACCACGCCGCCCTCCGAGGAAGGCACGGAGACCGCTCCCTCCACCAGCTCCTTCATCTCGTAGTGACCGAACGGGCGGAAGGGACCCTCCACGCCGTCGAAGGAGTAGGAGATCGTCCAGGCACGAGGCGCGCTGGCAGCCTTCTGGATCTGGAACTCCACATTCTGGACCATCACAAGCTTCTCGGTGTCGAACACCACGGAAGCACTGAGGTTGTCGCAGAAACTACAATCCGAAGAGCAAGACTGCTTCGCAGCATCGTAGCACTTCATGCCTCCCTTCGCCTGGTTCCACCTAGTCGTCACTCCCTTTTAGCTTTACCTACAGAGCCACGACGCTGCCGTCGCGGTCCTCCTCAACGCAGTTGATCTCGTCCACGGGGCACTTCTCCTTCAGAGAAACGGCCTTCCAGGCAAAACCACTCGCGTTGTCACCATCGAAGAGGTTGGAAATCGATCCGGAGACCTGAGAAACTGGGCAATACGGGGCACTTTGGGAAACAAAGCCCCACTTTCCATTCTCATCTCCACGGATACCCCAGGACGCGCGCAATGCCTCGTCCGGAATCCAAGTGAACTGGGAATCGGTAACCACCACGTCCTTGTTCACGAAGACGGTAGAATCGTAAGTATTCGCATCATTCGCACTCACTGCTACGGCCATAACAGCCAGCAATAAGCACAATAGTCTACGACCGTTACGCCACAACATCCAAAGCCCGTACTTATGAACACACATATCCATTCCTAATTGAACCTTGTCGATAATCGTAACGAAAGACAACAAGAATAGATCTATAGAGTAAACTCTATGTGTCTAAAGATAATTCTGGACTTCTGCAACGCCCGTTGGGTACAAAATACCACCCCGGTCCTTATTGCCTTGCCACAAATAAATGTCACCGTAACCGTCCCCCGTTAGCCAATCATTTCGCTCCTTTCCGACCCCTTCGGTCTATACTTTTCCCAGACAATAAATGTCCGCTTCGGTTCAAATAGCCGGCGGTCGTCTTTTCTACCTCTTAGGGCACTCCATTTATCCCTCCTAGGCGAAGCGTTACGTCTATCCCTACGTTCCTTTGAATGTATATTATCTTCCAACACCACAGGCAGTTGTGTAGGCCATTCTTCGAATTCCGTTTTTCGATTCTTCAAGCACGCTCGAAATCATCCCAAACTCTCACACTTGCAGTGCTCATAAAGCGAGAATGGAAAGGAATCGTTTCTGTCCATCATGCCTTCCATAGAAATCGAATCACGTCCAATGGATTAAATACTCCATCCTGCATCCAACGATTCAAATTCTCTCTCCAATGCCTCCTCTCTGTGGAGAGCGCAAAATCGAGGCAATTTTGGGAACACTGAAAGCACAACGCAGTCTGGCTTTCTCCACAGTGCTACTATGAGCGACATCTGTGACGACGAAGCGATTCGCGGCCTCTACCTGTCCGCGTTGAGGACCATCGAGATTGCGGATGAGAGGGAATTCCTCACAAAGAAGTATGCAGAAACGACCGGAGAATCCGCGTACGCTCTGAAGGGAGAGTTTGGTGGGATGCAGCTGCGGCTCACCTGGAAAAGGGGAGTGGTGGAGGGTCCCGCGACTCTTGTTGCCAACGATGGTTCGACGGTCTGCACCTTCTCCTTCCGCGACGCCTCCCCTCACGGGAGAGCCACCTTCTTCTGCAAGGGCGCTCGCTTCTGCTCCATGAGCGTGATGGACGGAATTTATATGGGCGACTGCGAGTTCTTCCGCAACGGTCGTATTTTCTACACCGGAGACTTCTTCCACGGCGATGTCAACGGCCAGGGCATTCTGTACTACCCCACCGGCTCCATCATGTACGAGGGCGAGTTCCGCTACGGCTACGCCGACGGCTCCGGCACCTTCCACACCACCGAGGGCGATGAGGTGTTTTCCGACAGTTGGAAGCGTGGCTCCTGCGCGAACGTGCAGACCACCGTCGTGACGCCCCCCATGGTCGTCTGCATCCAGCAGACGCGTGATGAGGAGGCCTACACCGAGGAGATCTTCTCACGGCGCCTCTCCTACGGTGCCCATTCCTCTCCTCTCTGACTCGTAGCGCTTCCCTACATGAAGACCTTCGATCTCGTTCCGGCCTCGACGCCCGTGCAAAACCCGGACGTCACCATCAAGAAGCGGATGAACTACACATCCTCGGACACCTCCGACTACCACAGCGACTCCGCGATCCCCATTCCGCGCGGCGAGCTCACGCGGCACATCCGCGACCAGCAGGTGACCGTGCGCACCTCCGACGAGGACGTCATGGCACTGCCCGTGGTGGGAGAGGAGCAGCCCGCCGTGCGCCCCTCCAAGCGCGCCGTGAAGACCTTCAAGGCGGAGGTGATCCCCTCCCAGCCGGTGGAGGTGTTCCGCGAGCCGCGCGAGTGCCTGCAGCCGCCGCCCATCTCCGTGCCCGAGAAGTACGTCATGGTGGCGTCCAGCGACGAGTGGAAGCGCGTGCCGCGCGGCGTGACGGACCTGACGGTGGACACGGAGTGCTTCAACGACCCGTACATGAAGTACATGAAGCTGTCGCAGTTCCGGCACCTGAAGAGCATCACCTTCAACGACTACTGCTGCTGTGACGTCACCACGCTCGCCCTGCGCAACTGCCAGTACCTCGAGTCGCTGGTCGTGGGCGACGACTGCTTCTCGCCCCTGGGCGTGCGCAACGCTTCCGAGTACAAGTACGTGCTGAAGGCGCTGAAGAAGGACCCCGAGGGCGGCTCCTTCTACGCCGGCTACGACTACTACCTCGCCAGCATCCAGATCGGCCGCCAGAGCTTCCTCAAGTTCAGCCACTTCTCGCTCTACCGTGCGTATAGCGTCGCGGCCTCACGCCTAGTGCTGCCCAACCTGAGGTCCATCGTCATCGGCGAGGTCAGCGCCTACGACGACGTGAACCTCGGCTCCTTCAACTTCCTCAGCGTGCTCACCGTGGTGCTGGACAGTCCCGCTCGCTCCGCCTCCTTACCGCTAGACCTCCCCGCCCTCGAAAGCGTCATCATCGGTTCCTACTCCTTCACCGAGGTCCGCTCCGTCACGCTGTCCAGTAGCCCTCGAGCACGTCTCTCACGTAGACCTCCCCGCGCTCAGGCACCTCGAGCTGGGCCACCAGGTCTTCCGCGGCGACGACGCCTGGGCGCAGAACGCCATCACGCTGCACGCGCTGCCCAGCCTCTCCACACTCATCCTGCGCGACAGCGTCGGCTGCAACATGCGCTACCTGAGCATGCACGGTGGGTGCGGCGGTGCGCCTTCACGCTAGACTGCTTCTCCTCGCGCGAGCGTCTGTCCTTCCAGATCGGGGCAGTCTTCAGTCAGAATACTGCCGTCTCGTACGAGGGCTGTCCCCAAGATGCCATCGACATGATCGTCCAGAAGGTCCGGATGGCTTGAGGGGCTTTCCTCTCCCCGTTTTTCAATTGTTTGTTTCCCCAATGCTCAACGCGTTGCGGTCGTCCGCCTCCAAGGGGCTCCGCAGGGGAGCGGCTGCCCAGACGGGGCTCCTCGGCTTCGCCGGAATCCGCGTCCCCTACGACTGCATCCTTTTCGCAAAAGTATGTGTGTCCCTGTGTCGTGACCGTGCAGGAGAAGAAGAAGGAGGTGGAATCCCTGCGCTCCCTGCTGCTGTCCTCCAAAACGCGGTGCGAATTCGGCTCCTCTGTCATCGTAGGAAGGAACGAGCGTATTACGTGGACCAAATCTCCAACACGTTGGACTATGTTTGCATTCCTTCACCGTTGTTCCATAGACCATGAACATGCTGTGCTTCATCCATGGAGCACACGAAAACACCGATTTTGTGCAGGCGGCCAACACCGCCAATGAAGTGGGCGTCTTTGATCCCCTTGAGTGCAGATTCTGTTCCAAACGATGAACCAGTTCAATTCGGATGAGGAGATCTATCACTGTCTCCGTGATGCGCTGAAACTGCCTCCGGAGGGAGATCATCGCGAGGAGGACGCCGTCCTCAACTGCATCATTGCACTGCATTCTCGCCGTCCTAATGGAATAGAGGGAGTACGAGCACGACGGCATTTCGGAGAAGAAGGACCCGCGCATGGACGCCGTGAACGAGCGGCTTCAGCGCATCGAGTTCGAGTACGTGAACGTGCTTCCCGTCGCCGTGGGTGACGACTAGAACATCCGCCGCAACACGGCCACCTTCCCCCTCGATCCGTCCGCCGTTCCCCCCGCGGTGAAGAGCACGCTGCAGAGGATATCCTGTCCTGCCTGCCCCAGTCCCTTGACGGCAGTCGAAGGGCTCGCTGCTGCTGCCGCTGAACCTGCGCTCGATGTTCAACACGCTGTTCTACATCCCCGACGAGCAGCAGCGCCGCGCGGTGATGCGCGCCATGAACCGCGCTTGCCCCGCCAACAAGGCGCTGCTGCAGGAGTACGTGAACCTGAAGAACGCGGTGGCGCTGGCGCACGGCAAGCCCAACTTCGCGGAGTACAACATGTACAACAGTCTCTACGGCAGCGCGCGCGCGGTGGACGGGCTGCTGAAGCGCAGCGTGCAGTGCTACTCCCCGCGGCTCCGCGAGTACATGGCGGAGGCCGCGGAGGAGAAGCGGCGGCTGGGTGGCGACGCCTCGCTGAGCGTCTGGGACGAGGAGTTCTTCATCTGCCGCGTGGTGAATCGCCGCCGCGCGCTAGGGGCCGCCGTAGGGGCCTGCGAGCGCCTCACCCGTAGGACGTGGCGAACACCCTCACGGTGGCGGGCGCGCTGAAGGGCGGCGTGGAGCCGCTGCTGCGCGCGCTGTTCGACGTGACGCTGGAGGAGGTGCCGACGGCGCGCGAGGAGCTGTGGAGCTCGCGCGGCCTCATCACCAAGTACCGCGTGAGCCACGGCACGCGCGTAGCGGCACGACGCGGCTGAGACCGTAGGGCTACCTCGGCGACCTGTACCTGGACCTGTTCGCCTACCCCGGCAAGCGCTGCTCCGCCGCCATGCACACCATCAAAGGCCGCTGCCAGCGCGCCGACGGCAGCGTCCAGCACCCCTCCGTGCCTGCGCGTCGCGGCCATCACGCGTAGTGCATCATCGCCACGGACCTGCCCTTCTCGCGCAGCGCCGCCGAGTCCTTCATCTCCATCAGCAACGTGGCGGCGGCGTGCGGCGCTGAGCCGTAGGTGGAGACACTCTTCCACGAGTTCGGCCACGCCATGCAGCTGCTCCTCACCGACACCCGCTTCCAGATGGTCTCCGGCACGCGCGTCGCCGTCTCCGCTCATACTGCTACTCACGCCTAGGCGGACGCCGTCGAGATCCCCTCCTCCATCCTGGAGTGTTGCTGCGGCGACCCCGCAGTGCTTCAGCGAATCAACCAGGCCTCCGTGGAGCTGAGTCGCCAGGCGCGCACTGCCAACGACAGGGCGCTACGCTTCTACCACGAGTACTGCGCCTCCGTGCCGGCGTACTCCTTCTTCGTGGGCGCGGGGCGAGGCGGTCACGCGTAGAACAGCCTGCTCACCAGCATCATGGACCAGTACTTGTTCGGAGAGGGGGCGAACACGATGCCCGTGGAGGACGTCTTCGTCTACGTCCACAACACCTTCGGTTTCTCCAAGGCCACCAAGGACTGCTCCTATCTCCACCACGACGAGTCCTGGATCCACTACCCCGGAGTTTTCTACACGTAACATTTGCAGACGAGTATAATTCACAGCTATCCCCTGTCCACCATCATCGCCACGGACATCTACGACGACTGCGTGCGTCGGTTCGAGAGTCCGCTCCATCCCGGGTTCGGCGATGTGTTGTACAAGGAGGTGCGTTTGTTGCCGCGGATTGAAGCGTAGCTCTTCACGAAGGGCGGTAGCATTCCGCAGAGCACGATTCTCCGCAACATTCTCGGGAGGGAGTACTCGGAGGAGGCCTTGTCGAAGCACCTCGCTCTTTTGTAAGCGTGGCAGTTTTTCCCCCTATTTTGGATTGATTTCATTATTGTTGGGAACAAACAGAAGACGGTCATGGCGGAGCTCGTTGCTCAGCTGTGCCAGTCCAGAACTCCAATCTTGGAGCAGCTGAAACTCGATCCTCCCGACTCTGCCTTTTCCGCCACCGACCACGGGGACGAAACGAGGCAGCGCATTTCTTCCGTGGACGATGATGTATATTTGTATTCATACTGGATAAAGGGAAAACGAAATGGCCGCGCCTTCGTTAAGGATAGCGATGATAACACATTGATAAACATGCGATTTGTGGACGGTATGTTGGAAGGAACAATGATCCTAACTGATTACACCAGTCAACTCTTCATTTCATACAGTCGGAACAGTCCAACAGGGAAAGTCAAGGTGGTGAAGGACGCAGAAGTGGAATTTGAGGGCGAATTCAAGTACGGAAAGGCGAATGGCAGTTGTGTTCAGTACTTTTCAAGTGGGAGGCGTTTTCGCGGGAGCTATAGGTATGGGCTTGCGTCTGGAGATCTGCTACCCGAGGTTGATCGCGTTCATCTGGTCCTTCTCTCCCGTCCCCACGATTCAGACTCCGATTGTGCAGTCGCTGAAGGCGTGTCTTAACGCATCGGGTATCCATCGCCTGCATGACTTCTACAAGTACAGAACGGACAGCCTCATCTTCAAGGAGGAGCAAAAGGTGTTCGTCGTGACGGAGGAGCAGATCCAGGAGGATAAGGACAGGAAGCGGAGAATGGAGAAGTTCACGAGTTGGCAGAGTTCGATGGAAGCCTACGTCACCGTGAGGGACGAAGCCTTCAGGAAGTACAGTGCGATACGGAAGAGAATCGAGCAGAAGGAACGGGAGGAGAGGGAGAGTCAGATGCGCTTGCAGCTGGCGATGAAGGCGAAGGAGGCGGAGGAGGCGCGCAAGAGGGCGGAGGAGGCGGGTTGTGAAACCGGTTGTGAAACCGGTTGTGAAACCAGAGGTGAAACCAGTTCCAATACCGGCGGTGAAGCCTGTTTCAAAGGCTGCTAAGAAAAGAGCTAAGAAAAGAGCTAAAGCAAATGCTGCTGCAGCCGAAAAGCCTGTTGCAAACCCCACGGCTCCGAAGCAAACACCCAAGCCAACAGTTCCAAAGCCAGCAATAGTCGCAAAGCCAACAGAGGACTCGAGTGACTCGGACACCTCAGCTGAAGAGTCGATTGAGCCGCAGTGCAGTCGGCAGAGAGGAAAGCTGGCGGAGGAAATGGACAGACAAATCGTGCGGTTCGACTCATCCGACGATGATATTGCCGGTTTGGATAGCTATGAGTGAGGTGTGACACCACCTAGAAAGAGACAGTGGGTTGTTTGTTCCACAAAGATGAGCAGAAAAGACCAGCACTATCGAAACACTTCATCAGTCCCTCCACCATCTCCATGTTCACAGGACCGCTTTCCTCCTTCCACTCGGGAGTCTCCTCTTCCATCTCCCCCGCCTCTCCCTGCAAGGAAACGGCGAGCTGCCGCACCTCGTCGCAGATCGCCTCGCTGGTTCGCAGCGTGTTGATGTCCTCCTGCAGCTGAGTGATGGAGATGGAGTCCGCGAGAGCGCCTAACCGACGCAGAGCCTGTCCAAACTCGGATTCGATGAGCGACTGCTGCAACTGGAGGATGTTCTTCTTCCTCCGACACTACATCTCAATCCCTCTCCAAGCGAAAACCTCCAGCAATTCGTGCTTTCGCTTTGCCAACTTCCGGTTCAGCTCCTTCTCCTCCTCCGAGAAGGCCGTTTGCGGCGTAACCTAGCAATGAGGGAAATGGAGGATGGACAACATGGCTCTCCGGGAATCGAGGGACCAGCACGTTCTTGTCGCAGTACAACTCGAACATTGTGATATACTTGTCGCAGATACGCTCAAACTCGCGAAACACGGTCATTGTTGCCTAATTTGAATCTACTATCAATAGATGTACTTCGGAGATAGTATGAGGCACTTCTCTCCCTGATTGCGTGTATCGGTCCTGTTTGGGTGAATACAACTCGCTTCACGTACCTGTATCCGCTTCTCAAACTTTAGTAGCCTGCTCGCTGTGAAAGACTTCAGCTCTTCACGCACTATCCAGTAATACGCCCAACCCGTCTCTCTACCATACGAATTCACCTTTTGCTTTGTGAGCTCCTTGGCTGGGTTTTTTTCCTCGACTTCCATTCAAATCATGTGAATTGTGAAAAGGGGTGGAATCTCCTCTGAACACATGTCCACCGTCACTAAGTCCTGCTCTTCACAAGTTTTCCCCGTGCTTTCACAACCAACGCTTTCCACATTTCGGGTCTTATTCCGCCCCATTCAACGACCCATTTCGGTCGCTTTTCTGGAATTCACCTTGGACGCCTTCCCTTTCACAGTGAAATCACGTGGGACCTCTTCTTTGGAATCGATAGAGAGGGGCGGAACGCCAGGGGTTGTCACATTAATCCAAATGCACAGCTACTACGCCAGAGCCAATACTGTATTCTTCACGGCAGTGTATTCTCTTGCCGCTGTGGGCGTCTTTTACGCACTCTTGTACTCCTCTCTCTTTTCCGTGTTGACGTGTGTAGGAAGGTTTCGAAGCCCTTCAAGGGAGAGCTCATTCGCTTTGATAACGCTACTGTTGACGAAATGTGCGAACTTTGCTTCCCTGGTGATTTCGTAGCATGTCTGACCGATATGACCGTTTTGTGTTTCCTTTGATTTCACTGAATCTTGCTTACGGTATACAACCTCAATTGCTGATTAGGGATAGACCTGAGAGGCGATTGGGACTACAACACCCGCAGTCTGTACGCCTATATCGTGGTGAGCTTTGATGGAGATCATGTATTGACTCGGGAGAGTGTTGAGGTATAGGAGCAACATGACATGATTATGTGGGATAAGATCATCATGAGCAAGGAGGACGCTGTGTTTAACAAGACGATTGAGAACAGATACATTCTCTTCAACGATGATCGGAGCATATTGTAAGAGTTGGTGCGGGGAGTGAGGGACAGTGGAAAGGAAGTGACGATTTCTTTCCGTTACCAGATCCAGCCCACTGTGGGCTTCCAGCGTGACTTCGTGTTCCCCAATGAGCAGAAGGTGCTTATCCCCGATAGGAAAAGTCAGTAATTGTATTCTTTTGGTGACCCTGCTTGTTTTCACACACATCGCGACTTGCTGACGAGACCCTTCAAACTGAGGGGTATCCCACAGCCCTCTTTCTGTTCAATTCCTGGTCTCTGACTGGTTTGTTCTCTCTGTCGACACAACTATCGTGATACGATGCAGCATAGCTATCAGAGGTACATTCTGGATAGTACGATGGGGCTGATTACCTCGCCCAACTCGAATGTGGTGTATAGTCACGATCACTCCATGGCGATTTCAGGGACATTGGAGGAGGTGTCGGTTTGGAATATCAAGTTGGGTTCAAAGGTGCTGGCGCGCGGTTTCTGTGATGCCTAGGTGTGCAGCTTAAAGGACGGAACGGCGGAGGTGAGCAGAATATGCCGCAGTCCGAAGAAGAATATTTTTGCCGTTGGGTACTCCGACGGCTATATTCGCATCTGGGACGTGGAGAAGCGCGAAATGAAATGTGATTCTGTCTGCACCCTCTAAGCGGTAGTGAAATTGAAGGGACACAAGAAGGCGATCAGCGCTCTGTCGTTCAACAAGGAGGGAAACCTCCTCGTGTCCGGATCGAACGACTGCACAATTGTCCTCTGGGACCTGATCAGCGAGACGGGCATTTGCCGTCTGAAGGGCCATCGCGACATGGTGACCAGCGTCCTGTTCCTGGAGGAGTACGGCATGCTGCTATCGGCCTCCAAGGACACGCTGCTGAAGGTATGGTCGATCGAGGGCCAGTACTGCCTCGACACCTACATCGGGCACCGGACGGAGATCTGGAGCATGGTGCTGTTCTCGCAGCCGGGCTTCAAGGAGGGGAAGGAGGGAGCGCTGGGCAAGTACAACCTGCTGACGGGCAGCAGCGACCAGAGCCTGCGGCTGTTCAGCGTGTACCGCGAGGCGCAGAGCGTGCAGACGGACGGCGAGGACGGGCTGGAGACGAAGCACCACCTGGAGTACCGCGGGTGCCTGACGCTGACGCAGACGGGGCGCACGGTGGAGCTGCAGGTGAGCGAGGAGGGCACACACATCGGGTACTACAATGCGAGCAAGGCGTTTCTGCTGTACGCGATCCGGCCGCTGCACGAGAGCCTGAAGAAGATGAAGCGCCGCGTGCACCGGCGCAAGGAGAAGGGCGGCGAGGCGGTGAGTAGCGTGCAGTGCACGGACGCGCTGGAGCTGGTGTCGACGGTGTCGACGTCGCACAAGGTGTCGTCGTTCGACTTCGGGCGGACGCTGGCGGCGAGCGACGAGGTGGAGGTGCTGTTCGGGCTGAACAACAACAGCATGCAGGTGTACAAGTTCGGGCGCAGCAACGGGAAGAAGGAAGAGTCGGGCGGCGCGGTGGAGAACACGGGCTCGTACGAGAAGACGCTGTCGATCGCGCTGGCGGGCCACCGGTCGGACGTGCGCGCGCTGTGCCTGACGTCGACGGACGACATGGTGCTGTCGGTGGGGCAGAAGGAGAGCAAGATGTGGAGCGTGCGGTCGCTGGAGTGCGTGCGCAGCCTCGACGTGGAGAACGGGCTGTGCTGCTGCGTGCTGCCGGGAGACAAGCACGCGGTGATCGGTACGAAGGACGGGAAGCTGGTGCTGGTGGACCTGAACACGGGCGACGTGCTGCAGACGCTGCAGGCACACAAGGGCAGCATCTGGAGCGTGGACGTGCGGCGCGACGGGAAGGGCATGGTCTCGGGCGGCTCGGACCACAACATCTGCTTCTGGGAGATATCCTTTGCATGGCTGGTATGGGTTCTTGACGGCAGTTCGACATCGCGGTGAGCGCGGCGACGAAGAAGCGCACGCTGCAGATCGTGGCGACGCGCACGCTGAAGATGAGCCACGACGTGCTGTGCGTGCGGTACAGCAACAGCACGGACCCGTCGAAGCTGCTAGTGGCGGCGTCGCTGCTGGACAACACGGTGAAGATCTTCTACGAGGACTCGCTGCGGTTCTTCCTGTCGCTGTACGGGCACAAGCTGCCGGTGCTGTCGCTGGCCATCTCGAGCGACGACAAGCTGCTGGTGACGGGCAGCGCGGACAAGAACCTGAAGGTGTGGGGGCTGGACTTCGGCGACTGCCACAAGTCCTTCTTCGCGCACGCGGACAGCGTGATGAGCGTCGGCTTCGTGAACAACACGCACTACGTGTTCTCCTGCGGCAAGGACGGCATGCTCAAGTTCTGGGACGCCGACCGCTTCGAGATGATCACGCAGACGCAGGCGCACTACGGCGAGGTGGCGTTAGAAGCAGCGTGTGAGGCGTAGGCGTGGTGTCTGGCCGTGTCGCACCTGGGCGACTTCGTGGTGACGGCGGGCCACGACCGCGCGATCCGCGTGTACCTGCGGTCGAACGAGCCGGTGATCCTGGAGGAGGAGCGCGAGCGCGAGGCGGAGGAGCAGATGGACCAGACGATGGATGTGGAGGGCGACCGCGCGCTGGGGCTGGAGGACGAGGCGGCAGCCCCGGACGCGGCGAAGCAGGCGACGGGCGAGGCGCGCGTGAGCGAGGTGACGCTGGAGACGAAGGAGGGCAGCGACAAGGTGTCGTCGGTGCACAGCGGGAGCATGCGCGCGGCGGACGCGCTGATTGCGGCGCTGGAGCGCGCGGAGGCGCAGCGGAAGCGCGTGAAGGAGTGGGAGGAGGAGTGCGCGTACATGAAGTCGCTGCTGACGGAGGAGGAGTTCGAGCAGCGCACGGAGAAGGGCACGAAGCCGCTGATCCCCGCACCCGAGAAGGACGTGTACATGCTGGGCATGACTCCCTACGAGTACGTGGCCTCCACCATCAGGTAGCGGTGACGATGGGCTGTGAGCGTAGCAACATGCCGCGGCTGGAGCTGGAGTCCACGCTGCTGGTGCTGCCCTTCGAGAACATCTGCCAGCTGGTGGAGTACCTCTGCGAGATGCTGCGCACCAACCAGCAGAGCGAGACCTGCGTGCGGTCGCTGCTGTTCGTGTTCAAGCTCTACGAGGTGCGCGCGGCCGTGCGGCGTGAGGCGTAGAAGCAACTGGAGGCCAACGCGCAGCTGCAGAGCGTGCTGCTCGTGCTGAAGTCGCTGATGAAGGAGAAGCTCTACCAGAACCGCGTAGCCGCTCCGGGGACGGGTGAGGCGTAGGACCGCATCGGAATGAACCAGGCGGCGCTGCAGCTGCTGAAGAGACAACTCAACGAGAGAAACGGCGTGTTCGGCGATGAAGAGATGGAGGATAAGCAGGCAAGAGTGTAGTTGGTTCCAAGTTCGTCTATTTACCACTTCCCTGTTTTTTCACACGCGTGGATGGGAGTTTGAATCGGTGCAAAAAAACGGGGCGCTTTTGGTTTCTCAAATCGGGGGCGCTTTTGCCATCCTGCGTTCTCCGCCACTTGTTGACCCATCGCCATGAGCACATCTCTGTTTGATTGCTACGTCGAAATCCGAAAGTCTTCAAATTACAAGAAGTGCCCAGATAGTGCCAACTTGAAAGTAGTGCTGGAGTGGACGGTTCACGGAATAGAAATTGAAAGCGAGTTTGAGTTCGCTGTTTCACATAACCGGCGGGGAGAATGGTGAGGGGTCGTTTTCAATCGTCTCTTTTCCCGGAGTGAGTGAGGAGGAAGTGCACCACACGATACAGCAGTGGTAGGAAACCAAAGGAGAATCCGTTGATGCGTTAGGTGTTTGAATATTCTGCGTATCTTCCCAAAAGAGGAGGCACGCACACACGAGCAGGCCTTTGTATGGAAGTTCATTCTTCTCTCGCTGCTGTACGCGAATGAGCTGTCCGAGTCCGACGTGAAGGATCTCATTCTGGTTTTCCGTTATTCCGTGTCCTGACGGATAGGCTGCAGTTTCGCAGTACTCGCTGTGCATCAAGAGAGCGAACGAGACGGGAGAGGAGAAGATCAAGCGCCAGATGGGCAGAGTGGCTTCCTTCCTGCTCTTTACGCTGTCCTCCCTGTTTGCCACGAACGACTCCATTCTGGAGCAGATTGTCTCCATCCTCCAGCCCGCCTGTCTCTCTTCCTTATATCTGTGAGGCGTAGACCCCAAGGTCGTGTTCTACTCCGCCTTCTTGGCGAAGCGCTCCGCGCAGGCGTTCCCCGTTCCGTGCAGTTTCCTGGTGAGCTGCATCATGTCGCTGAAGGGCTCCCTGCGCCACAGTGAGAGCCTGCTGCTGCTGGCACTCCTGGTCAGCGCCATGGGCAGCAACCCCAGCACGCTGCTGGCGCTGTACCCGAAGGACCTGGCGGGCATCGGCCAGAGCATCGAGCTGTTCATACGCCAGTGGTGCCTGCTCCGCGGCAAGGCCTTTGCTGTGTACGGCGCGCTGTGCGACGAAGCGTTCCGCTGCTACCTGGGCCAGCTGCCCTTCTCGCACGGGTCGCTGCGGCAGCTGGCGCAGAGCACGCTCTTCTTCCGCGGACTGCTCGCCGTCTATGGTGGGCGTGCGGCGGGCGTGTGAGCTGTAGAGAAGGAGGAGGGCGGCGGCAAGCGAGCGCGTGTGGAGGAGGCAGGTGCTGCGAGCAATGCAAGCAATGCGGGTGAGGCAAGCAATGCGAGCGAGGTGAACGGCGTGGTGGCGGTGAAGGAGAAGGCGGCGGTGAGCAGTCTGTCGCTGCTCAACCACTTCCTGCTGGCGGTGCAGCGCGCGCTGGCGTGGGGCGAGGGCGTGAGCGGCGCGGCGGCGTGCCGGCTGCTGGAGCGGCTGATCGAGGTGGGGTCCGCGCGGTGCAAGGCGGTGT
>QWCN01001478.1_pt1 | contig 35962 bp, 35 predicted proteins | sample 1972711 | NCBI WGS metagenome assembly QWCN01 (sample SAMN09866707, study PRJNA288562) | Human gut metagenome isolate term1_stool, whole genome shotgun sequencing... | isolation source: gut | host: Homo sapiens | place: USA: California
CTCATTACAGCACACAAAAAAACCAACTAGAACTAAAATCAAAAATAAAATCAACTTTTTTTTCATATAAATGCAATCCAATTATTAACAATTGAATTTCTCCTCCTATTCGACAAATTATTTGTAAACGCTACAAGTTACATTCCAAAAAGAGACATAATTATGATAGCACATTTCTCTTTTCGCAGTTTTGGGTTTGCCAGCTCTATATAAGTCATAAGCTTATTCATAAAACACACCTGACTCATGTATACAATTATCAGATCTTCAACTTATAATTTGCACTTTTAATAAACTCATCCTTATTTTCAGTTGAAATCACAAACAAGCCTAACAAGTTTTGCCATTCCTTACACCAATAATAACGCTACCAAATCTTCTATGCAAATCTAACTTATCTTTTTTGCAGAAGCCAAAATCAACTTCTCATGGCTTATATAATCCAATCCCGGATCTAAAAGTTTAATAAATTCATCCATATATATCGTCTCCCTAATAGAAATATCTTTCTTTCAGTATAACACATATAGGAATAAAAATCACCTATCATTTCAACTAACATTGGAAAGAACCATTTTTGTCTTGACAACTGAGCCATTATAGCTCCTTAGAAACCATTTCATCCATACATAACAAATGAATTTGTTCTCTCTTTTTATCAGCATTTTCAGTCATCATATGAAATCACCACCTAGTATTTTATACTTCTATTATACCAAAAAAGCACCGAAAAGTCGCTAAAAAATCGCACTTTTCAGTGCTTTAATACGAGAAAAATCCACGACATTTGTCGTGGACTTTGTCTACAGTCTGAAAGGACCCTCTTTTTGATGGTCCTTTATATAAATGCATACAAAATTTATCAATCCGTAAGTGCTACACTAGTAACTTGCAATCCCTGGTCTGCTTCTACGATCAAATCCCCCAACCCGATATTATCTGTCGGATTTTGATGATACGCATAAGAAATCACCAAAGTGGTACCTGTATTTGCTCCCTGAATCACTCCATTCGAACTTTTATACACTACCGGCATATTGAACGAAATTGTCATCGTCTGTGCATCTCTGGTATGATTTGATTTATGGATTCCATTTACCTGTATCCGATAATCACCACGTCCGTTCTGCGGTTTTTGATGTATATTCACAGTAATTGAATAGCATCCACTTGCTGCATAAACCCCTTCACTGTCTTCATCATTTACAAAAATTGTAGGTTTACTATATTTTTTCATGTTATCATCTCCTTACCATATAGTCTTACTATTTATATCGTCATTATATTACAACAATGAACCTACGTCAACAAAAATTATAACGAAATTATTATAAGTTTTTCGAAAACGTTTGTGTTTGATTTATCTTTCAAATAAATGTAATTTATTGCTGATCTTACCCCTTTTTTTTGCATTTTGGATTACCTTTTTTATCGTTGTTCTTCTTACTACTCGATTATTTCTCATAAAACGCCAGCCGGTTCGGAGCCAAAGGGCTGGCCAAAGGACAGGATATCTTCCTGTTTTAGGAAAATTAAGATGCATTTGATGATGAAATTCCCGGAAAAAATCTCTCCATCCATTTCCTCGGAGTGCTACCATTTGTTCGGATTCCACCGTTCCAAATTCCAATGACTGCAGAATCTCTTCCATAAATCCCCACATATCTTCCCCAGACACCATATTTACGATCAGGGGTTCTGCTGCCTCTTCTTCCAATCCCAGATACTGCACGCAGACCGAAGTAACCATATCGGAAAAGCCGGTAAGACCGCTCCGGGCTGTCAGCTTCTTATACTGTGCCAGCTCTTTTTCCGTCACGCCGTGTCTCCAAAATACAACCCAGTCGCAGAGCAGTTTCAGACCGAACCCTGCCCTCAGAAAATGCTGAAGCATATGAAGAAGAAGATAATACGCATGAATGCCATCCGGCAGCACCGGGAATTCTATCCCCATCAATTTCTTTTTTCCTGCCTGCACAGCAACTTCTTTTTGAAGTTCTTCCATAAGCCTGTTTGTCTCCTTGTCATCAAACGGTTCTGCCAGCAACGTATGCAATTCCACCTCGACATGTTTCTCGGTCACATACACTTCGTGATGATTAACCGAATGTGCCGGATTTTTCACAAAGCCACTGGTTTCCATTTCTTCTCCCGCTTTCGAAAGCTGTGCCGGATTCGGCAAAAAAAGATCGACATCTCCGCTTTTCCGAAGTTCCGGAACCGGATAAAATTCTGCCGTTGAGGCTCCTTTCAAAAGAACCACACTCACTCCTGCTTCCTGCAGTATGCGAATAATCCGATGTTCCAGATAAAGCAGATGATAATTCTGCCGCACCGTCTTCCTCGCTTCTTCCCGGATGCATATTTTCACATTTTCCGGAATTTTCCCACATTCTTCCGGTTCGTCTAAAAGCGGATCCAGCAAAGAAAGGACGGCATGCTGTTTTGCCAGTTTCAAAATGCTGTTCCAATCCTGCTCTCCGTCTGCTTCGATCGGATTCTTTGCTCCGAGAACTTTTGCCAGTTTGGCAAACAGCCATTGATTTTCTTTGTTCACGACGTCTTCCTCCGTTTTTTTACTACCGACATGATCTTTTCCCATAGGAAACGAAATTCCTTTGTACGCACATAACATACCAGAAAGATCACATTGGGAACTGCCACACAGATGCACATTCTCTTAAAAAATATCTCTGCCATGCTTCCTTCCATCTGCCGGCATAAAACATGGGTCAATACTCCCGCGGCAAGCACGATCCCGGTATAAAGTGCGTATTTTGCAAAATAATGAACCACCGAAACTTTCAGGGAATGCCGGTACAAAACCAGCGGCTCCACCCAAAAAGAGGTAAGGAGGGTACTGAAAAGTGTTCCTAAAAATACGCCAAACGCCCCACACTCCTTAGCGAGTACTATTGAAAAAACAATATTCAGCAAAGCGTTTGCGATGGATTTGTAACGGTCAAACCAAAAGAGTCCAAGCGAATCCCGAAACACCAATGCTGCCTGGCGCATTCCCAGAATAAAAAAGTTCAGACACAAAACAAACACAACATTTTCCGGGAATACATATTCTGCCCCAAAACTAAACTCTACAAACAGATTGATTAATTCATACAGACAGATTGCTGCAAAACCATACATCCATTGTCCGACAAAAAAGGAACTGGCAAAGACTTTACGGATCCGTTCTTTTCCCTGCGTGACACCAAGATTTCCGACACTTGCCGTAAGTCCCTGAAACATTCGAGTCATGATCGAATGCACCGATGCAATGATCAGATAATAATTGGAATAGCACCCTACACTGATCAGTCCTACCATCGCTGACAGGATAAGATTATCCGTATTATTTACCAGCACATCCCCGACTTTATGCATGAGCATCGCCCGGATATTCTGGTAAATACCACTTCGCTCCTCTTTCGGAATCGGCTTTATGTCTTTATCTTTTAAAAACGAATACAAACGGTCCGCTTTGTAAGAAATCCATATATTGTTGCCAATTGTTGCCAGTAACATCATGCACAAAAACAGGTAGAAATTTCGGGTTGTCAACAGAACCGTGATCTGCAATGCATCCTGTACGAGAATAGAAACCGTCATACTGATCTCTCCCAGATAACTGAGCTGGTGGGCGTCCAGCATGGATTTCTTATAAATAAGCAAATACGAAAATACAGAATTTGCCAGGTAAAGGAGATAGATCACGATCAAATGATCGACCGATTCATAGCCCTTCACAAGAAAATCCATAAACGGAATGACAGCAAGTCCGGCTGCCAGCACAAAGCCCCCCATAATATGGTAAATTTTGCGGTACAGCTGCATCAGGGATTTTTGTTTTTCTACGTCACCCTTCGCAACCGGTTCATATAAGGCATAAGTGATTGCCGTTCCCACGCCAAATTCCGAGAGAGAAAATACATTTAAAATATCCCAGAACAAACCATTGATCCCCACATAGGTCTGGCTGAGGCAGTGCGTGAACACCACTCTTGTGATAAATCCGGTCAAAAGCGCGATCATCTTTGCAATTATCGCTGTCGTCGTATTTTGAACCGAATGCTCTGTTCTGCTTTTTTCCTCCATTTTTTAAATTCCCTCATTTCTTTCTCGTAATTTCCTTCCAAATATGATAAGATACCTTTGAAAGGAGTTTATTATGTCAAAAAAATCTTACATCATATATATTATCCTGCTTATACTCGTGGTTTTTGGCATCGGCATTATGGTCTATGCCCGCTTTCGCACGCCTTCCTTTGAGGCAGCAGAGCAGTCAGAGTCCACGGATGCCGTCAGCAATCCCTACTGTGGATTTTATCACCTGTATGGCTACCAATTATCGGAAGAAGGGAATACCCCTGCCCAAAAATGGGTATCCTCTGTGCTTGCAAACGATGATAATTACATTGTCCTGCTTCAGATCAATCTGGTTAATTACAAAAATAAACCAATCAGCGATTCTGCTCTATCGCAGCTTGACAGCATTATATCATCTTTTGCCGCAGCAAACAAGCAGATCATTCTACGCTTCTTATACGACTGGAACGGAAAAGCACTTCAAAGCGAACCGTCTTCCATCGAGCAGGTTTCCAGCCACATGGATGACGTTGCCCCTGTCGTAAATGCACACAAAGACGCTGTCTTTCTGCTTCAAGGCATTTTTACCGGGAACTGCGGAGAAATGAATCAGACACATTATGGTTCCAATGATGATATCCGTAGTCTGATAAAAGAACTTTCTTCCGTCATTTCTCCGGAAATCTATCTTTCCGTCCGCACCCCGGCACAGCTTCGCACGATTTTGGGAACGTCCTCACCTTTTGCTAATGCCTCTCCATATGACGGAAGTCTCTATGCCAGACTTGGTCTTTTCAATGACGGCATGTTTGGCAATGAATTTGACTGCGGTACCTACGACGACACGCCTCTTGCAGATACTTCCGACATTACGCAGAAAGGAACCCGCAAAGAAGAAATTGCCTTCCAGAGTAATCTCTGTTCCTATGTACCAAATGGCGGCGAGGCCGTTTTAGCAAATCCGTATAACGACCTTGCAAAGGCCATTCCGGATCTTTATGACATGCGCGTTTCCTACCTCAGCTGCGACCACGAGGCCTCCGTGCTGAACAAATGGAAAAATACAGCATATTCCGGCGAAGATACCGTATTTTCCGGAGTAAGCGGTTACGATTATATCCGCGCCCATCTCGGATACCGCTATGTACTAACCGGTACACAGGTATCTTTTTCCGGTTTATTTTCCTCCCATATTCAGTTTGAAATAACCGTAGAAAACCGGGGATTTTCTCCCTGTTACCGTCCTTTTGACGTCCAGCTGGTCCTGCAGGACAAAAACGGGAATTCTTTCCAATATCCGATTTCCTTTGATACACGAACAATTGACAGCCGGCAGTCAAAAACATGTTCCACTTTCCTTAAGCGATCGGAACTTTCCAAAGGAACCTACTCGCTTTCTTTAAAAATAAGTGACATTGCGACAAAAAACAAGATTTCTTTTGCCAATGCTTCTGTTAATGAAGATGGCAGCGTGCCACTCGGTACCTTGATCATTCCTTAATGCAATACAGACAGGGAAATCCCTTCTTCTGCCCCTTCGTTAGCAAACAGAACCGGATTTCCTTTTTCATCGTGCATCGTCAGTTTCCAATTTCCGGAGAAAAGATCTTCCTCGCAAACCATCTTGCATTTCTGTATCTTTCCCGGCTCCAAATATGCTAACGGCTGTCTGACGACACATTGCCATTTCTTATTGGATAACTTTTCCAAGTTCATGTAAATTTCTTTATAAGAAACCGCAAATCCGGTATTTTCGATTTCCAGTGTAACGATACTGCGGTGAAATCTTTTCCGCAGACTTCCCTTTCGAAGGACAAAGCAATACCCCAGATGTGCTTCCACGTAATCATAGAGGGAGTGCCCTTTCCAGACACCAGCTTTCCCACAGTCCATCGTTTTCCATCGTTCCAATTCTTTTTTATCATGATCCCGGTTCAGATACGTAATCCCTTCTGTCCGCAGGCGCAAAACAATGTTGTCTGCCGTCTGAGAGGCGCCGCCGATCACTTCACCGCCAATCGGAGCATATTTTGCACATTGAGCGATAAATGCCTGCTCTTTTTCCGGCGGCCACGCCTCCTCCCAGGCATATTCCCGTTCTTCTCCCGGAGCCGCAAAGGTACCGAGATCCGTCTCTGAACCAAACATACCATCGTTATACAAACCGATCTTTTCTGAAAAGACTTCCTTCTCATCGGTGCAAAGCATACGCCAATGCACTGGTTTGCGTACACTGCGGAAAATATTCGGAGACAAATTTTCTTTTATCTCTTTTCCCAATTTTTGTATGTTTTCTTTTGTGAGATACCGGGAGGAATGCATCTCTCCCCAACTCCCCAAAAAGATTCCCTGCAAAACAAAAATATGATCTGCAAACTCATTTAGCACCGGAAAAATCTGTCTCATATGGCGTTCAACCACAGAAAGAGACGAAGGATCCTTCTCCCTTCCTTTCCCCTCAAAATCATAGGAAAATCGAAGAATCAGATCCAACTTCTTTTGTACAAAAAAGGAAAAGACATCACAAAGCCTCTGCAAGTCCTGCTCTTCTATGTCTTCTCCCGGAATCAATATTTCCAGTAAAACCAGTGTGTCTCCGGCGGCCAGACTGGTCTCTGCCACTGCCGGATCCCACTTTTCCCCCAGTATAACAGGGAAAATACGGTACCAGCCGCGACGGGCATTGGAAACTGCCACCGTACTCTCTGCCGGCAGTTTGGTTGTTTTACTCGTCATCCGACACCTCTTTATCAATCTTAAACAGTTTTATGCCAATCCATACGGCGACGATGGAAAACATCATTCGGAACATATACATGATGGGTTTCAGACCGGAGTGCATACTCTTTCCTTCCACACGTGGATGCATGACCGCCGGCACCTCGACAAGACGATAGCCAAGCAAAAGCATCTGCATGATAATATTGGCATCCGGGTACTTATCATCAAAATGGTTATACGTCGAATAGAAAATCACAACACGGCGGCTGAGTCCCTGCAGTCCGGTCGTTGGATCCGCGATTTTACGTCCTGTGCCAAGATAGATCAGTCCGCGGAACACCCCCCAGGCAATCTTTTTCAAAAACGATACCGGAAACTCAGAACTTCCTTCCATAAAGCGGGAACCAAGAACAATATCCGGATATTTTCCATTTTCATCCTTTGTTTTTAATTTTTCATAGATAACAGGAATGTTGCATACATCATGCTGACCATCTGCGTCCATCTGAATAACATATTCATAGCCACGACGGATTGCATACTTATAGCCAAGCTGGAGTGCACTTCCGTAGCCCAGATTAAATACATGTGTCACGATTGCGTGATTGCGTGCCTTTACAATCCAGTTCGTATTGTCAGAAGACGCATCATTCATGATAAGGACATCTGCAATCTCAGCAATCTCCGGACTTTCAAGTTTTTCCAACAATTTTGTAATATTATTTGCCTCATTATACGCAGGAATGATAATCAATAATTCTTTCTTTGCCTTTTTCTCACCTGTCATCTTCATTCCCTCTCATTTTCCATTAAATTTAGTAATTCTGTCAGCTGTATCTTTTCGGATAATTCTTTCTTTTGTGCCATCTTTCCGTAAGCTTCACAGGCCTCTTTATCATCCAGCAATTCACACAGCGCATCGCAGATTCCTTCAGCACTGAGCGGACACATTTTTCCATCCACACCATCCTCGATCTGTTCCCGATTTCCCGGGCAGTCCGAAGCAAGGATCGTACAACCAAGTGTCTGGGCCTCCTGAATCGCAATGCTCTTTCCTTCAAACCGGGTTGCATGCACATAAATGTCACACTGTTTATAATAAGGATACGGATTTTCTTTGGCTCCTAGCAGAAGAAAGTCCTGTTCCAATCCATACTCTTTAATCTTCTTTTCAAGCGGCTTTCGCTCTTCACCTTCCCCAAGAATATACCAGCGGACATTGCACCCCCGCTCCTTCAAAAGCTTCATCGCATCGACAGCGATCTCATATGCCTTTTGTGCCGTCAGACGTCCTACCGTCAAAAGCCGCACACCGGCAAAATCATCGTCAAATCCGCCGGGCTTTTCTGCTCCTTTACGAATCTTGTCCGTATCGATCATATTGTGAAATACTTTCGTCTTTTTCTCATACTGCGGATATACCGCGAGAAAATGTTCTTTCACTTCATCGGACACCGGACAGATGCGGTCAAACAAATCATAACAGCCGCCGTCAAGCTGCCTCGTGTAACCCGCTTTTTCATAATCAATATGTACAAAGCCGACTTTTACATCCGCTGACACATAATCTGCCACATAGTAAGTGGAACCGCCCTCCAGATAAGCAACTGCCATATCATAATGCGTGTCAAACCGAGGAGCCGCCTCTGCCATCACCCGCCATAACAGTTTATCCGGCAAAATCCGTTTACTGCGGATCATCGGCACCAACCCGCGAAATATATATGGTATTTTTTTCCAAATCGTTCCCCTGTGAAACAATTGGGAGAAAATATAACGGTTTAATTCTTTCTTTCCTTCTTTACTCAGTACAGAACTGTCTGAAAAATGCTCATTTAATACGGTTACCGATTTGGGAAGCCGGTGAATCATTTCTCCCTGATTTAGCAGAACAAATACCGATATTTTATATTTTTCCGGGTCCATATTCCGGATCATCTCGATCATTGCTGTCTCGGCACCGGCGCAGCCAAGCGTATTGATCACAAATAATACCTGTTTCATTTTGACTCCTTTTTAACAGCGTCCTGTACTTCCTGAATTTTTTTCAAAAGCATCTCATTTTCCTGATTTAACAGCGACACCTGCATCGCAAGCTCTTGATTTTTTCTACTCAGTACAGAAAGCTGTGTACTCAGATAAAACAGACACCAAAGTGCACAGATTCCGATCACGACGATCACAGCCATTCCCCGTGTGCTGACATACTGGTTCCAAAGGGTCGGACGGATGCAGATTCCGGAAATAATCAGCCCAAGTGCGATCACTCCCCACAAAAGACAAAACTGCTCTTTTAATTTTCGCCTTGCCAGCGACAATATCGTCTTTATTACCAAAAAACAACCGAGAAAAATCAATAAAATTCGTAACATATCTCCTGTTTGCATTTTCTTCTTCCTTTCCTGTGTCAATCCTTATACCGGTCAAATACTTTTGATTCCGGCGGAACTCCTCTTTTATGTCGCAGCAGGCTGCCCCTGCAGAATACGTGCTCATCAAGATTTTTTTCAAGCCAGCGGAGTCTCGCGTATGCGACGCAGAAGCCGACAAACGAACCGATAAACACTCCAATCCCATACCAGATCTCCGGCAGCCAGGTTGCTACCACCGATGACAGCCAGGTGACAAAGCAGAACAAAAATGCGGTCATCAGCGCTCCCGTCAGATCATTAAAATAGTACAGAAAAATAATTGCAGCATACATAATAAATAATACAAAATATCCGGCTGCCAGGCAAGGGTAAATTTTCAAAACCAGTCCATCAAATCCAAATCTTGGCAACAATATAATACAAATAAAAAATAAAATGACGGAAATGATAAACTGGATTCGCACCAGATTCATCAATTCTTCGGATAATTGGCGAAACATTCTCTTCTTCGCCAGTTCGATATCCATCTTTCTTCCTCCGATCACCGCCTCCGAATAGGCTTTGTAGCGCGCGTGAAAATGCATCTCCACACGCGAAATAAAGATTACACTGGAAGAAAGATTGGTAAACATCGCAAGGCATGTCGCCAAATCATACGATGTCACGCAGACAAACGTATCTGCCACAACCATCCTCAGATCGGTCGTCCAAAATACAAAGTTATGAATGTATAATCCAAGGGTATACAAAAAGTTTGTCATAACTAACTTCCAGTAAATTCGAAAATAACTGAGTACTCGCTTGTATTCACCGCTGTTTTTCTTAAAATAGTTCCGAATCACAGCAAATTCAAGACTGGCGATCAGGAAAAATCCGATGTCCAGTGCCACCAGCATGGAATACGTTTTATCACACCCAAAAACAATTGCAAAAATCACTGCCAAAGCTACCGACACCGCCATACCAAGCAGGAAGAAAAAAGAAATCTTTTTGTAGTCTTTACATATCGAAAGGTAGAGCATCTGATAAAAAACAAGCACAAGTGCTACATACCCGCAATACCCGGCAAATACAAACCATGCCGGCACCTCTCCGGTCAGATATTCCCGCACGCAGAAAACGATACCAACTACACAGCTGACACCAAGATTTAACATTATTCCGACATAAAAACACGGAAGCACATCTTCGTATTTTTCCTCATATATTATATCGGACATATAGCGCGATAATACAGAGTTAAACGGTGCTGCACTGAGCAGGGAAAAGATGAAAATATAAAGCACCGTACAGGCAAATAATTCGCGCTGTGCATATCCCACTTTTGAGACGTCAAGCAGCACCTGCATCGCCATGATCGCAGCGATAACAAGAATCATTGGAGCGATCGTGATCATGGTGCTGTAACCCATACCTATAATATTGGTTGTCAATGTATTTTTATTGTAGATCTTATTTAATTTTACACCGATACCTGCCATCGTCTTCCTCCATTCTGCTCATTCTCACGGCTTCTTGATGCGAAAGGGTTCTTCGTTCCATTTTTCATTTCTTTTTTTTGCAAATTCCTGATAGATTCCACGATAAACCTGCTTCATATCCTGCACCTTATATCCTGCCATCACACGTTCATATCCGGCTTCTCCCATGTCTTTCCGCATTTTGTCATTTTCTGCCAGTTCTACCATTGCCTCGGAAATTTCTTCCAGATTCATAATGTGTGTAAGGATTCCCGCCGGCTTTTCGCCTTCTTTGTCTCCATAGATCAGTTCACGACAATTTCCGACATCCGTTGCAATAACCGGTTTATGCGCCGCGTAACTCTCTAAGATCGTAAGCGGCTGTCCTTCGCTGATACTCGTTAATATCGTAAAATCCATCCGCCCAAGATAGTCACGGATATCCACTCTTCCGGTAAATACTACATCTTTTACATTGAGTGCCTCCACAAGATCAAAGCACTCTTTTGCATACTGTTCATCCTCATCGCAGGGTCCCATGATCCACAATTTTAACCGGTCTACCTTTTTTTTGGCAAACGCAAATGCCTGAATCATCGTCTTCACATCTTTAATCGGCGTGACACGAAGCACGGCTCCGATGTGAATCATTTTTTTATCTTCTTCCGTTTTCCCGGGAAGATCCGCCAGCCGCTCCACATCAATTCCATTTGGCGTGACACGCGTCTTTTCCGCCGGGCAGCCAAGTTCCAGCTGCAGTTGTCTCGCTCTGGCATACAGACTGGTAACAATATCCGCCTGATCATAAGCGAGAAGTGACATTTTTTTAAACTGCTCGATCCATATATTTTTATAAACACCGGCTACCCACGAAGCTTTGATGATTTCTTCTTCTCTTTCTCTCGTATAAATCCCATGCTCTGAAATCAACAATTCACAGCCATACAAATATTTCGCCATACTTCCCAGTACACCGGCATACCCTGTTGCCACACAGTGATACAGATCCGCTTTCGGGATCCGGCTCTTCAGCACCAAAAACAGCGGCAGATAAATGGAACGCATCGTCCAAAGGAAATCCGAAAAGACGATATGCGGATAATTTTTCCGGTAACACTCCGAAACCATGTGGTAAAAATCCGGTCCCATCAGCAGCTTATCCAGCGAAAAGGTACGATTCTGAAAAAGTTCAAAGATCACACTCCAGTCAATTTCCCGATTCAGGATAAGGCTTCTCACTGCCTGGTATTCTTTTTTTGTCAGGTGGATTCCTCTTCCCTTGCCGCCCGCGCCATCCCAGTCAAAATCTTCCAAATATACTTCGTGTACCTGCGTTACATTTTCCGGCAGTTCATACGCAAATTTTCCACTCAGGGAACGGTTGGAAATAATTGCCAGTATTTGAAATTCAAGATTAGGAAACGAACGGATCATACTGTGGATCCAGCTCGATACACCGCCTACGACATAAGGGTAACAACCCTCTGCCACGATACATACCTTCATTCGGCTCTCCTTTCTGCTCTCAGTCCGAAAGCGAATAATATAGTTCATTTTTATTTTTCAATTTCAACGTAACTTCCTGCTGGTTTGCTGCGATCAAATACGCATCCTCTTCTATATTAACAATCGATGCGCCTTCCACGACTTCCGGCTCTTCCCCATGTGTCCGCAGGATAAACCACGTCGTCTCTCCGGTGAATGCACCAAAAAGATTTAACCGAATCGTATTCCCTTCAAAGGAGTCACTATAGTCCATCGCCAAAAAGTTTCGAATTTTCCGGTCTGCCTCAGATACCGTCGTCTTTTTAAAACTATCAAAGGCTTTCCAATATGTATTTGTGTTACTTGCAAATTTTTCATACAATACTTCCCAGCGATCCTCTTTTTTCTGCGGCCATAAAATCTGTTTTAGATCAAACACAATATTCGAATATGCAAGCGATGTCTGGAGACTTTTCATCCGAATATCTTCCCGATATGTGTGCGAGATTCCATCGCTTGTGATCGACTGCAGTGTCATCGTGCCGCCTTCCTTTGCCACGACAGCATCTTCCAGAAAATCCCCGACAAGTGTCGTTACCGTGGAAAACGGAGCCTGGGTAAGCACTTTTTCATAAGCTTCTTTCTGCGCCTTTGTCACATAGGCTGCCCCATATTGATACCGGCTGTCTGCCTGTTTCATAAGCAAGGCATCTTTCTTTGCTTTCTCCAATGGATCAATAATTCCAAAATTATCCAGTGAAATTGCTGCTTCTGCCGATTTTTCACGCAGTTCTTTCAGATAAAAGATTAATTGCTGCGGATCCGGCAGATTGCCGTCACTATAATCCATCTGCGGGGAAAAGAAACAGGTCAATTTTGCCCCGGACTGTTCCTGATCTGCACAAATTCCAGGCCAGATAATATCGCGGAATACCGCAAGAGACTCGCGGCTGTACAGTTTTTTCATTTGTTCTTTATTTTCACTGGCAAATCCGGAAAAATTAGCAAGTGACATATTCTGGGCATTTACAACCGGATAAATTTCATACCGATGCAGTTCCGTCATCATTGCATCTAAAAATCCGATTCCGGTACAGTCTTCCATATAATCGCCGTTCACGGCAAACACTTTTGCATCTCCGACCGTTGCCCGCCAGAGTATTGCCGGCAGCTGCTCATTTTTTACCGACTCATCGGCAAGCATACCGACCATATACGTTTTGCAGCCGGATTCCAGCAGATACCACGGCATATGATCAGGAAGATCCTGCCTCTCTTTTTTCTCTTTGTCATCTGCCGGCTGATAAATCGCCTGTCCGCCGAGCAGAAATCCATCAAATAGGTTCACGCCGGTCAGCTCCACAGCTTCCTGCCTGATCTGCCGGATTCCAAGCACTTTCCTCCAGCGGCTGCTCATCGCGATCGTGTGTACATCGGGCAGATTGCAGAATACAAAAGAGATTCCCTGATTGGTATACGAAAGTACCTGATCAAGATCTGCATCCGAAGCCACGGCCTCTTGTTGAATCAGAATGATCTCACTCTGCTTTGCCGTCTCTTCCGGGCACTCACTAAGAGACCCAAACGTTACCAGCCGGCGCTTGGTATACTCACACCACTGCGCCGCAACTTTTCCATATTTTTCCTCTTTTTCCCCGATAAACAAAACCGTTTTTTGGCGCTTCTGACATTCACTCGTCTTAATATTTTCTTTTTTTTGCAAATACAAATTGGTATCATACGTATTACCATTTTCTTTCACCACCTGCGTAAACTGAAACATAAACAGCAGAACAAACATCATCATGATCAATATAAAAAATCTACGTTTGGAAATCATATCATTCACCCCCTGTCTCCTCTAAATTGTAGCGATAATCAATAGCAAAATTAAACAAACGATACGGATTCTGCTTGATCTTATAGCATACAAAATCCTCGGTTTCGCAATATACACTTACATTTGTCGGATACAGTCGTTCAAATTCTTTCGCCCAATAATACAAACGCGACATTAAAATCCAGCGGTATTCTCCTTTATACATCGCGATTCCGCCGACATTTGGCAGTTCCTTTTCTGCCCCTTCCACTGAGATAGACTGACCGCTTCTTTCATAATGTTCGGTATAATCAAGCGGCACCTTTTCTACAAAAACATAAACACTATCCGTCGGAATTTTAATATTTAACTCTTCTCCAGGTTTAGCATTTTTATATTCCATCTCCCGCAAAAAGGAGATCAATTCATAATGATATCCATGATACAGCCCCATCTGTGTCTCGTCATTGGCAGAGACAATGGTCCACGTATTGTCTTCCTCTTCCTTGATAATACTGGTCAGGCAGGCAAGGGCTTCATTCGTGACAAGTGCTGTATTTTCCACAAGCGGCTTGCGGTGATTTCCGTCCCATAAAAGGAGAACGATCGCACCGATGCATGCAAACGAAATCAGATCTCTTACCACCCGCCAGGATCTCGGAAATACGATAAGTCGGATAGCTGCATCCGATACAAAACCAAAAACGACCGGCAGCATATAAGCAAAATAGATTCGGCACCGGCTTCCATCCATCAGTTCCGGTATTCCTAATTCTTTCGCCGTCTGCAAGATCCACAAAAGCACCATAAACCACCCCATGGACATAAGCATCGCGCCGTATTGGCGTTTTTTCAGCAGGAAAAATAAGAAGCCAAACACAAAAAGCAGCGCAAATGCGCCGACCACCACCATCACATACCATGCCTGTGCCTCATTTAAAACCGCATCGTTTATTGTCATTGTCAGTTTATTCCATACACGAAGAAGTTTCTGTGTCAACGGTACATCCAGATGTCTGGTCTTTTCCAAGGCTTCTTCCGTATCCACTGTGTTTTCCTGCAAAAGATTTCCATCGCTGTCATAATAATACACTGTCGCATTGCCGGAAATTTGCTGTACGGCTCCGCCATCGGTATTCTCAGCATTTTGTGCACTGTCTCCCTGAATGACACTCATTCCCCAGCCAAGACTTCCCTGAAGAGGGGTTCCCGAAATAAAGGCTGCTGCCATCGGAAGAACCGCCGAAAACACACCAAGAAAGCAGGCAAGCACGACGCGCCAGAAATATTTTCCACGCACAAACCAGCCAATATACCCCAGCGCGATTCCCACGCAGAACAATCCGGCGATCATCGTATCATAAAAATGGACAGCAAGTGTCATGCCAAAACTCATGGCAAAAAATGTCAGACACCATGTCGACGATAATCTTGTCTTTTTTCCCTGTATTTCCCGTTTTCTTGCCGCAAAAAAGCGAAAGGCAAAATATGCTGACGGCAGAATAAAAAGCATCCCATATTCCTGTGGAAGAACGGCAAAAAACCGTAGATACGTCGATGGCTGCAAAAAGTTTCCCAGTATATATACCAACACTACTGCATAAGAAACATAGCGGCTTTTGCAGCAAAGCCGTAAAAAAGCGAGCAGCACAAGATGGATTGCGATTGTCTGTACCAGCGAAAAAAGGCACATCAACACATAACTGTCGATTTGAAACACCGCATGCAGATAATAAATAATACAATGGTAACCAAACGGATACACACCATCGATAAAAATATTGTTTTCTTCCATTCCATTGATCCAGTATAAATGGACCGGCGTATCGGAGGCAGTATATCCATATACTTCCAGTTTTCCCACGCCGTAAAACCACGCAGCCACACACATAACCCCTAACACGAGCAGCCATTCGAGCGGATGTTTCAAAAATGCCTTTCCAAGATAGCGCATCAGCCATTGAATCCGTTTAAAGATCCGTTTTCCCAGCTGGTACACGACCCGTTTTCCGCTGACATGACCGGTGGCAAGTTTCCGAAGTGTTTCCCATGCATTTCCTGTTTTTTCCAAAACGTGAACGTGATTCAGGCGGATCCAGACAGCAAGCGCCGGAATTATGGTTCCAAGTAAAAGTGTCCATCGGTTTGAAATATGCAGAAGCTGGAGCAGAAAAACAAGATTCATCAAATAAAAATTTCCGACGAGAAAACTCATCAGCAGTTTTTCCGTCATCCGCTGTTTTTTCAGTCGTGTACGCATCACAAAAAACGGAAGGACGGTTGTCATTCCGAGATACGCACAAAAAATCTCAATGAATTTTATGATCATAAATACTTTCATCGACATATCATTACTTCCTTATGACTGAAATACGCGGATCAGTTCCAATGTTTCATTATCGATCACCACATCGGACTGCTTTAATTGCTCAAGCACCCGAAAAAAGTCTTCTCTGTCTCCACACGAAAAATACAGTTTCAATTGACAGGTGTACGTCGACAGCCGCTTTGGAAAATATTTCACGGCACGTTCACACCACACCCGGCACCGCTCGTAATCTTTGATCTCCAAAAGCCGCAGCGAAATGTCTTCAAAATACTCTCCGGACATTTTATCCGGTTCTTTATCATATAAAATCTGGCACACAGATGCCATCCGGAGCACCATATCTTTCTGCTCCATGTCCGTAAACACCCGCTGGCTCAGCACCGGATTCATATATTCGATCAGCAGCCGTACATGCACAAGCTGGTCTTCCTTATCTTTCAAAATCTCATTGTAGACATTTTGCACCATCGCACGGAATCCATTGAGCTCGTCCTGCAGAACCGACGCCGCATAATGTGATGTCTCCGAATCTTCACTGTCAAGTGCTTTGGCAATCGACGCAAGGGAGTTTCTCGTATCGGCCCGCACGACATTGAGCATAAGATTTCTAAGGTTGGTCTTGTCGGTGATAACGAGTGCCTCTTCCATCGGAACCATCGTCCTTCCACGCTCTTCATCCGCGCGCAAAAAAGTCTTTACACGATCTTTTCGAAATACAACATCCTCGAGATCCACATCTCGTTTTATTATATAACGAAAGATCACGTATGCCGTCAGCAAAAATAAAATGCCTGCTCCCGGGCAGAGAATAAGTACCATTGTCTTCGCCATAATTTCAATATTATTCACATTTTTCTTTGTTTTCTGCCAGATTGCATAAAACACCGCAATCACAAAGTTAAGAAAAAATAAAATAAGCAATCCCTTCATCCCATCACCTCGCGATCCGGTCAATGATACGACTGTTGAATCCTGCTTTCATAAAACGGTTTACTACGATCTGTGCTTCTGTTTTTACCGTATTTGACAAAAGCACATACAATTTTCCGTCGTCCATCGTCCCCAGATAATCCGTCTGACGCAGATTATCCAAAAGAATTTCTTCACTACGCTTAAATGTTGCCGAATCACATTCAATTTGCAGCAGCGTACATTCCGTAAGATTCTTTTTCTTGGCATTATAATAGGCCTGTACAAGAGACGTAAATGCCTCGGCCTCCAAAATCTTCGTATCTGCCAGATACCGGCGTTCTTCCAGTGCAGCCAGATACCGGTTTGCACGCAGTACGGCATTCTGGATCAGATAACTTACCACAACAAGACGATTCGCCTCGCCTAACGTCATACGTTCCCACGGAAGCCCCCAAAGCATAAGGATCATTTGTATTTCCTCATTGTCATAGATAGCATTAGCCATAAGCGGATAAGACGCATCGAGATTTCGGTTAATATACACCCGTTGCTCTTTTAACGCCTCATACATATCCGTCATATCCTGATAAAGAATCGAATTTCCCAGTTTTCTCGCCTGGTCTGAAGTCGCCGAAAACATACGCGCATACCCGGAATGATGGACGGTATAAATGGCTACATCCGGGCAATTCAGCAGATCTCTGACAATTTCTACCGCATGGAACAATACTTCTTCCGGCATGTATCTCTCCAGCGAAGACGTAATGCTGTAAATCTTTCCGATGCTGTCTTTCTGGTCCACCACCTGCTGTTCCAGCACATCTTTTACACGAACATTACTGTTATTGATGTCTTTTATATCTCCCAGCTGGTGATTGAGATTATCCTGTATCTCCGCACTTTCCTGCCGGATATCTCGAATCTGATCGCGCATGTACCCTACCACAAGTCCCAAAATAAACAACTGTGCCATCCAAACATAGGTTGTATAATCAAGCATAACCTCAAAACCGCTTCTTGTATACATCTGTCGGAACAAATATCCGCATACAGCAAGAACAGCAGAAAAAAGTGCCTGATGCTGTCCGTGCACGATAGCAAATAAGAGCACATAAAACAGATAAAAATCAAGTCTTGAAAAATACTGGCTCCCCACAGTACGATTATTTAACATAAAAAAAGGAATAAAACATACCATATTCTCTAAAAATGGAAATATCGCTTTCAAGAACCAGCCAAACTGCCGCAACATCCGCTTTCCAAGCGACAATTTCTCTTCGATTTCATCAACAAATACCGCGCGGTTCTTTTTCATATATTTTACAATTTTCTTTACCCCTTCTTCGCGTTCATGCCGGATCTTCGACGGAAATTCTTCCGAAAACCTCTCATTTGACAAAACCCGCCGTCTACTGTCTGCCCGCTTTACTTCAAGAACCGTAATATGGCCTCCGAGTACCTCTTTGATTTCCTGCGCCAGCTGCCACTCACTGACCGGATCCCCGGAAGACAGATGGTAGAATGAATACTCCCTATGTTTTGCTGCCATCACTTCATAAATAAATTCCACCGCATCGTCTTCATACAAAAGCGAATATATATTTTCTTTATCTGCTGAAATGTAATTCGCTTTCAATGCACTCATGCACAAGGACGCACAAGGATTCTGTATCGCTTCCGCAATAGTTTTTGGAATCTGATACAGATGATCAAGCCGCAGCACGGTAACATCTTTTCCCCAGTTTTCGGAAAAGTCCCTGCAAATTTCTTCTGCCTGAATCAATGCGGTTGTCTTCGCACTGTCTCCCCACACCGCATCCTCTTCCTTGATATCTTCGCTGCTTCCCTGTCCAAACACTTCATCCGAAGAAAGGAAAAAAAACCTAGTATTTTTTTCTACCGAATACGAAAGTAAAATATTCATGACAGCAGAAATAAAGCGAACTGCCTCTCTTTCGCTTTCATTCCAGTTAAAATTCGTATCGTATGCTCCCATAAATAAAATACAGTCCGGGCATACGCTCTCAAATATTTCTTTGAGACTGTCACTGTCATATGTAAATGAATAGGTCTCAAATACTTTTTCATACCCTTTTCGTGCATAAGATTCCCCGGTCAGAAGGCTGACGCGGTGTCCCTCTTTTTTCAGTTTGACAATCATACGGTTTGTCAGACTTCCGGGACCTCCAATGAGTAATACATTCATTACAATACCTCCACGATGGGTTTCAAATGTCAATATTATTTTGTCTCAACTGCTCTATAAATTGCTCGATATCATTTTGTATCTCTTTTTTCTGTCCTTCGTTTCCTTCTGAAAAAATCTCCGCAATTTCTTCCGTTTTTTTTCCGTCTTCCAACATTTTCCATATTTCTGTTGCTATTTCATTGAGTTCAAGCGGCCTTGGAATCACGCTTCCTTCCGGGTTTGTATCGGACAGCCAGTACGTTCCCGCCGCATACCGCAACTGATATCGTTTCATATTACCCCCGCCTTCCGGTATCTGACAAAGTTTCTGTAAGATGCAGACGAACCATAAGCTTCATACCAAAGGAAAGAAGTCCATACCAACGTACCTTCATACAAAAGGAAAATCCACGGATCATACATCGCCACAGAACCGAAGGAATCTCCTTCGTCTGTTTTCTTCCCGCCATTTTACAAAACCATGGTCTACAATATTCATCTTCCCCATATCTCTGCAAAAGATTCCGGGCAGAGCCATATTTTCCTTCCGGATACTGTTCATTCATGATGGCATCAAACGCCGCAGCAAATACGATCAGATACCCAACCAAATTTTCCTGCTCTTTCTTTTCTTCTGCCCGCCAAACTGCCTCAGTCTCCCTAGCAATTCCGATCCAGTTTTCCACCGAATCACTGCGGTACTGATATGACAACGACGCATTATTCTTTCGGTATATGTAAACCTGCTCAAAAAGAAACGCATAGGATGCTTCTCTTGCATAACAAGTCAGATTAAACAATTTGTCTTCGCTATACCGGTATTTGCAAAACCGGATCTGCTTTTCTTTCAAGAAAGAAATTCGGTACATTTTTCCCCATACATAGGACAAATTTCCACAGGAGAAAAAAGCATAGAACCAAAACGCCTCACTCTCTCTTGGATTATCTGAAAATGCTTTAACAGACTTTGCCGGAAGAAGTTTTCCTTCCCATAATCTGGAATATTCTCCACAAACAATATCTGCCTTCGTTTTCTCCAAACATTCCGCCATTTTGGAGAAAACATCCGGGCTTGGGAGAACATCATCGGCATCCACAAACACTACTGCTTCCCCCTTACAAACATCAAGACCTCGTTGTCTTGCCATTGCGGTCCCTCTCTGCGTTTCTGTGATAATACGGATATTTTCAAATCTTTCCGCATATTCTTCACAAATCGTCCTGCTTCCGTCTTCCGAACCATTTTCGATCAAAATGATCTCGCTGTCTTTGTAGTTCTGAGAAATAACACTATTCAGACAAGGTCTGAGAAAACTTTCCACATTATAAACCGGTATGATAACTGAAACTTTTATAATTAACTCACTTCTTCCTTCGGTTCTTAAACTATTATATAAAAACGCAAGCTTGACTGTCAACTGGTTTTTCTGTTATTGTAAAAAAACATCGCCACTGCCATCGCACAGATCAGCGCATATCCGATCCAGCTCAAAGCATCCGGGATCTGTCCAAAGACGATAAATCCCATCGCCGCCGAAAAGAGGATCTGCGAATAATCGTATACCGAAATTTCCTTCGCCGGCGCATGAAAATACGCTGCCGTGATACTAAATTGGCCACCTGCTGCCGCAAGTCCGGCAAAAAGCAGATAAACCAATTGCATTCCACTCATCGGATGGAAATCAAAGATCAGATAAGGCAATGTCACAAGGCACGAAAATCCGGAGAAAAACGCTACCACAAAAGGTCCCTTTTCGCCTTTTTCTCCAAGCACACGCACATTGGTATACGCAAATCCGGCTCCCATACCGCCGATCAGACCGATCAACGCCGGAAAAGATACCAGCGACGCCCCCGACGGCTTCAAGATCAAAAGACTTCCGATAAACGCGCCGATGACAATAGCGACCTGCGGCAGCGAAATTTTTTCCTTCAGGATCAATATACTGAAAAGAATCGCAAAAAACGGTGACATTTTATTGAGCATGGACGCATCGGATAATACGAGATGGTCCACCGCATAAAAGTTGCATAGAATTCCTACCGTTCCCGCCACAGAACGAATCACAAGATATTTGATATTTTCTCTTTTCCCCGAAAAATGTACATGGTCTTTCTTCAAAATAATCAGTGCAAAAAGCAAAGCAACTAAATTTCGGAAAAAACTTTTTTCAATCGACGGCAGATCTCCTGCCAGTTTTACAAACATTCCCATCAGGGCAAAACAAAATGCCGAGCAGATAATGAATAAGATTCCTTTATTCTTTTTATTCATTTTCGCTGCCTCCTATTCTTCGATGCCGGTCTTCAATTGCTCGCGAAGATACGTTGTCCGCGGATCTTTTGCCGGATGAAAGAAAGTTTCCACCTGATAAGCCTGTGCCACATAACGCACATCGTATCCTTTTTTATCCATCCAAAATCCATCCAATATTTTCATCTTATCGTCTCCTTGCTGATTGTCCACATGCTGTACCCCTGCATCTTCGCCGAATCATAAATCGGCCGCAGATTCTTTTCCAATACACGGCAGAATTTTTCTTTTTCGCATCCGCTTATATACAATTGTTCCAAGGACCACGGCGTCACCAGATTGTCACGGTAGCACTTTCCAAATATTTCCTTTACCTTTTCTTTTTCCTGCACACATTCAAACATCATAAATTGATTATCCGCAAATCCTTGAAAATACTTATCCCAAATGGGAAGTTTATTGTTCTTGCTGCAATTCAACCGTTTCTCCATCGGCATGAGATTCCATAACTCATCATTGGCGACAAAAGACCACGGCACAAAATGATCGATATCAAAGTTTTTCTCTGACATTTTCTCTTCCGAATAAATGTCATATACCGGACGGAGATCCATAATTGATGTCCATAATTCCCGCACATAACGAAGTTTTCGAAGCTTTGTATTTTCCGGTTCCAATTTATAAATAATACCCGGAACTCCCGGGTTTCTCCCCTGTAAATAGCGCACTTTTTTCAGTTCGATCCATCCGTGGATCGTCGCGTAATTATCGCGGAAAAACGGCTGCCATTTTTCATTGATGCGAACCATCTTCTGCCGTCCTTTTCCGTTTTGAATTTCATAGGGAAGACACTTGATAACATTTAATCCATGAATATATTCGATCACGCGCGCTGTTGAATTCCATATTTTGTCATTTCCTGTAATCTCCGGCATAAAGGGAGCAAGTGCCCGGTATGGCACATTTTTTATTAACTGATCTTTGACTTTTTTTAACTGGTCTTCCTGCTCACGAATCGTAGCAAGAATCTCTTCTTCGGATGCCTTACCGGAAAGCCCCGAACTTTTTTCCAAAAGAAGTACCGCCCGCTCTAAACTGTTCATCACTTCACCCTGTGTATTTTTCGGTCCCAGATGCAGATGATATTCGACCACCGAATACCACGCATCCACGATCATCCGGTCAATCAATTCATCAAAAGAAAGTTCTGTTTTTCCGTACGAAAACAAGCTCAACAATGCGTCGAGCCAGTAAAACTTATAGCACTCTGTCGCATCGTCAAGCATGTGAATAAAACTTTCCATATTCAATTCGTTTTTATAAATAAAATGTAATTTTGTATCCAAGAAACCACTCCCTTGCCGGTAACTATCATACCATAAAAAGCGTGGTTCCGCAACACCTTCAATTTTTCTCAAAGAACCATAAATTGCGAATCTGCCCCTGCAGTTCTTCATAGTCCCACAAAGTGCTTCTCGTACGGCAATTGGGGTCATTTACTTTGATTTCACCGTTTTCATATCCAGTCAGCACGATAAAATGTCCTTCTGTCGTAAAATCTCCCGGTCCGACACTGCATATAATCGGATGCTCCTTTTCCAATTCCCCCTTAATCCGGTTTCTGCTCAGAGAAATCTGCGTTCCCTGCACTCCCAATTTTTCTGCCCCTTCTGTCATAATACTCCACGAAGTTCCCGTCCCTTTTACATAATATCCGTTTTGTGTGGCAAATTCTGCAATTTTATCCGGTGTCATCGCATCATTTCCGGTCAATCCGATAACAACCATCGAAAGACACGTTGGCGCACAGCCGGACAGCCCCAATACATTGTCGCCATAGTCCACATATCCCCATCGCTTGTCCCATTGAAGTAAGAGCGGAATTTTCTGCATTTTTTCCTTTCTTGTCAGCCCTCCTTTTGCTATATGCTCCGCATCGTTATAGCTTTTTACAAAATCTGCCATCTCCGGATTGTTGCATACCAGCGACAGCAAATGCTCCGAATACTGCTCCCTGTTGTCATATATTTCTTTTATTTTCGGCAGCTGTTCTGCCATCTTTTTTAATTTTGCATTCACTTGGTTTTGGGGCAGTTTTTCCGGCTTTGTAATAAATGTACCGGTTTCTTCTGCACTTTCTCCAAATCCCAATTCTTCATATCTTTTTTCAAATGCAGTCATCACAAACGAAGCAAGCAGTTTTAGCACCAGCATCAAAATAATCCCTGCTACACAGACTCTTCCCCATCGTATTCTCGTCTTTCTTTTTTTCATCTCTGTTTCCTCCATTAAAAAAACCGTTTATTTTGTTTTCTCTATCTTAACAAAATAAGCGGTTTTCTTCTTCTCTTTTTTCTTATGAATTTCTTACAAATTTATGACTTATCCCGAAAAACTACGGTAAATGTTATGCTTTCTTCTGCACTTTCTGCCTCGATACTTCCTCCATGTCTTTCTACAATCTCCTTGGCAATAGCAAGGCCAATCCCCGCTCCGCCGGTTGTCGACGACCGCGAAGAATCCACACGGAAAAACTGTTCAAAGATGCGCCCCATCTTTTCCTTTGATATCGTTTTTCCATGATTTTTAATCCGGCAGACAATGGAATCGTTTTCTTTTTTCAAACTACATTGTATCTCGGTATCCGGATAACTGTAATTGCAGGCATTTCGAATCAGATTATCAAATACGCGGCTCAATTTATCCGGATCTCCGATCATCGTAATCTCCGGTTCAATATCCAATTTCCAAGTCAGATTTTTTTCTTGTAATACCGGCTCAAATTCGCTGCAGATTTGTTCAATCATACGGCTTAAATGAACTCTTTCAAATTCCAGTTCCATACTTGTCAGATTAAACCGTGTGACATCAAAAAATTCATTGATGAGGTCTTCCAGCCGTTCTGCTTTCCTGAGTGAAATACCGGTATATTTTTCCTGCAATTTCGGACTGATCTCGGTTTCTTCCCGCAAAAGCGTCAAATATCCTATTACACTGGTCAGTGGAGTTTTTAAATCATGGGCAAGATACACAAGCAGATCATTTTTCCGCTGTTCTGCTTCTTTGGCCTCCTGCGCCGTCCGCAATGCATTTTCTCTCGCCGCATTCAATTCATCCTGCAGCGGTTTTAATTCATCGGATAACACAACTGCCTGCTCCGGCGAAAGTGTGATCTGCTCTGCAGCTCTCGTAATCTCATCCAGTGAACTCATCCATTTTTTGATAAATACACAGGTTACAATTCCCCATCCAACTACGAAAAATCCCACAATGACTGCCACACTGTTTTGTTTAATAAAATGCAAAAACACGTAATTTGGATCCTCCGGATACCATATCACTCTCTCGCACACAGCACGCAGCAGAAAAAACATTCCGACAATGACTGCCACATAAACTGCAAAGGCAGATAAATAGCGGACGGCAAATTTGAATTTCATTCGGTTTCTTGCTTTTATTTTTTCATTCATCAATCTTATACCCCACTCCCCATACCGTTTTTATGTATTTTGGTTTTCGCGGAACCTCATGCATCTTTTCCCGGATTCTCGCCACATGTGCCATCACGGTATTGTTATTATTTTCAAGATATTTTTCTTTCCACACCGTTTCAAACAATTGCTCTGTATCCACAACTTTATTGGCGTTTTCGCACAAAAGCCACACAATATCAAATTCCATCGGTGTCAGTTCCAGATCTTTCCCGTTCAAAGTACACAGATGGCGGTCTTTCCATATATCCAGCCCCCGGATATGAAATTCTTCGCTCTCTTTGTCCTCTTTTGTATTATACCACCGATATCTGCGCAGCTGCGACTTTACCCTCGTCACCAATTCAAGCGGATTAAACGGTTTTGTCATATAATCATCTGCCCCCATCGTAAGGCCTTTGATTTTGTCAATGTCTTCCACTTTTGCCGTAAGCATAATAATCGGAAAATAATACGCTTCCCTTATTTTCTTACACAAAGAAAATCCATCAATATCCGGCAACATAATATCAAGAATCGCCAAATCAATTTTCTGTGTTTCAATCCCCGCCAATGCTTCTTTTCCACTGCTGCATTTACATACCTGATAACCGTCATTTTTCAGATAAATCTCTACTAAATCCGTAATTTCCTTTTCATCATCTACGATAAGTATGGTTTCATTCATGGTTGTCATCCCCCTGAGTAAGCACCGCCTTCTGCACCATTTTTTCAAAAGACTGTCGAAATCTCTCATCATCCTCTTCCGTCCGTTTTTCGGACCTTTCATATGATTTTTGTGTGATGCCCGTCTGGCTTTTTTATTCAAATGCCGTTCCATCAGCATTTGATCTATATTTTCATCCGTATACCACTGCCCCGACTGATGAATGGCAAACGCCCCTTTTCCAAGTGCCATCGCCGCAACACCATAATCCTGCGATACCACGACATCCCCTCTGTGGCACAAACTAATCAACTTATAGTCCACCGCATCTGCACCCGCGCCAACCATGACCACCTCACTGTACTCCGAATGCAGTACATGATTGGTATCACAAAGCAGGGTAACGGAAAGATTGTATTTTTTGCTAATTTCTTCCACGATGCTTATCACAGGGCAGGCATCCGCATCTACATAAATGTTCATAGAGTCTCCTTCGTCTTTGACTTATCTACTACTTCCCAATACCCTTTTTTCGGTGATCCATGTCGATATAAAATACCATAATCTTTTAATTTTCTAATATTCGCTTCTATATTGCGACGTGAAATTCCAATACTACTCGCCATCTCATCAGCTGTAAGTTTGCAATTCTCCAACAATAGGTTAAGAATTTCTCTTTGCGTATGATTTAATTTTACTCCGATGTTTTTCTCCGATGTTTTTCTCCGATGTTTTTCTCCGATGTTTTTCTCCGATGCTCTATATATTTGTTTTCTTTCACTAACAAAAGTAATATTATGCACATTTGAATCCAACAAATTATAGTCATACGAATATTCATCGTCCAATGGCACCATAATCCGAAACACATCACCTTCCATAAATTCCGGCTCTTTTCCAGAATAGTATTTACTGTATTTAAACAAATTTCGAACCCCTGAACCTAACTGATCCGCATACCCAATATTTCTAAAAAAACCTGCAATTATCGGGTTTTTTGAATTTGGTTCAAGATTATTTACCGTAATAGAACCTTCATTAACTGCACGATTTGCATTTTCCACATACATTCGTTCTCGCTCAATAATAAATTTTGCTTGATAAATACTGGAATACTCGCGATGCATTAACACATTACTAACCATTTCTCGTAATAATATATTACGAAGGCTCTTATTTACAGTATCTTCCAAAAAAAATTTATCTGGTAAATGTTTTTTCCCAAACTCCAGCAACCTGTCATAACTCTCAATCAAATTAGTTTTTATTATTTCTCTATCATCATAACGATCAATATTTACCTTTCGTAACAAAGCATCCGTAACATATGCTGGTGCTACATCCAAAATAACTTCATCTTTTCCCAAAAGCATGATTGCTGCCAAATTAAATCCCTCTTCACCGGTAACCACATCTCTTCCATACAGACCTGCACTCTTCAGTAATTGCATGTCATCCATGGCCGTCCATGGATGATTGCCGCTCGCATGATTTTTTGCCATAATCCGGATTTTCGGTAGTAAATCCAATCGCAAATCTTCCAACGTAGCATATGGATATATTTTTCTTTCTGTAAAAATTCCTTGTTTGCGAATATACATCTGTGCAATTGCCCCCGTAGCTGTCACTTTAATATCCGCATCATTTACACGATCATATATCACTTTCTTATAGCTGTGTACCTCCGCACTTGGCGGAATATGCACATGAATAATTGTACGCTTTTCATCATATTCAATAATTTGCGGCACAAGATATACTGTCGGAGAAAACAATTTTGGATTTGCCATAACTTTAATAAAATTTCTCACCATATCCGGGGCCGCTTTGGGCGGTACTCCCACAACGGTTCCATCATCCAGCACTCCTAAAAATATATCTCCACCAAAACGATTCAAAAATGAGCATACTGTCTCATACGTATCTGCCTCAATACCATTTCCACATCGCTTAAATTCAACCGCCACCGTTTCTCCTATTTCAAATATAGAATGTAAAGTTTTTAAATCCATGGTATCTTCTCCTTTCCCTCTTCCTCTTGTTTATTATGCTTATATTTTGCCATAACAACAAGATAACCATTATCCCATTCTTTTACCTTCATCTATACATTCCTTTCAAATTACAAATTTCTGACTATATTGTATCATTTTTCCCGATAAACTACTACGCTTTTCTTCGTTTTATAAAAATCCTGTCTAATCTGTTCTATTTCACCGCTTCCTTTTTTGCCACACTAAATTTTCCAGAATAAATAGTCCTGCCTTTCACTTCATCTTTATTTAAAATCACATACTGTTCATCTTCTAAATTCTTTCTACAAAGTATAGAGTCCTTTCCAATCCCATACATAATAAAAAGGGTCCCATATTTTTCATGCTCAATCCAAACTTCGTTTTCTTTTTGCCTTTTCAGTATTTTTGTTTCCATAACAAACCAAAGTAGAGTTCCTACTAACATACCGATACAACCGCTTACAATAACTGAATCCCAAAAGTCTTTTCCCTGACAAATAATACTATTAATACATAGTGTTCCTATAAAAATTAAAATCGTAACACACATCGTTATTATTTTCTTTTTATGTAAGCACCCTCCTATACACCCTAACAAAATACAACCTATTACAATTATTAATTTTACTTCTCCGGAAATTAGAGCTAAGATAATTTCATCATTAAATATAAATACATATATTATTGCAAATAAAGTAATCATACATATTTGTACAGCAATCTCCGACAATGCTTTCTTTGCTGGTGTCATAAATATCTTCTCAATGTATGGTTTCATTGCAAACCTAATCAATGTACTCAGTCCCAACGCAATTATTCCGATTATTTCAATAACAATTTTGGCAATATTTAAATTATTCAAAATTTCTGTTTGATTTATCATTATATTTAACTCCAAACACATTATATAATTTCCAATCTGCGTAAACAATTCCTTCCCCCTTAATGAAACAAATCTCAAAGCAGCCAATACCATCCCAATTTGCTGACAAATCCCATACGTTCCTTTTTTCGATGAGCAAATGGTGCCAGCAAAATCCGGAAAGGCAAAAATACTATCCAAAGAACTATATAGAACGGTATCGCCATAATCATAAACATAAATTAAAACATTATTTCACACCTCTCTTCCCTTTCTCCCATTCTACCACATTTTCCGCCCCTCATCAGTGTTTTTCTTTTGATTCCCTTTCTAAAATAAAATGTATGGAAGACGATACGATCAAACTTCTCCGCGAATACAGCGCCGGTCTCAGAATGGGAATTTTTTCAAACCACTCTTTCGGAATACTTTTTTATATTCCTTATATTGGCTTGCAGGGACCTTGATGACAATCTTTGAGGAAATCCCTTGCCATCGTTTTACAATTTATAAAAGACCAGTACTGAAATATCGCTCTGCACGATCCGGTAAAATGGTCACAATCACTTTATCTTTTCCGTATTTTTCAGCCATCTGCTTCGCCGTCCAAATATTCGCTCCCGAAGATACTCCTACCAAAAGCCCCTGCACTCTGGCAAGCTCCCTCGCTGTCTCAATTGCATCCTCATCGGACACTTCCACCACATCTGTAATCAACTTTGTATCCAGCACTTCCGGGATAAACCCATCCCCAATCCCCTGAATCCGGTGAATTCCAGGTCCATCTCCATGCAGCGCCGAAACACCTTTCGGCTCGACCGCAACAATCTTTGTTTCGGGATTTTTCTCTAAAAGGTATTTAGCAATACCCTGTAGTGTACCGCCACTTCCCACACCTGATATAAAAATGTCAATTTTTCTGTCAATTTGTTCACATATCTCCGTTGCCGTCGTCCGGTAATGAGCATCCGGATTTGCCGGATTTACAAACTGCTGCGGCATAAAGTATTTTTCCGGATCTGATTGTGCAATCTCTACAGCTTTATCCACCGCTCCCCCTATGCTGAATTTCGGTTCTGTCAAAACCAATTCTGCTCCAAATGCTCGAATCACCCTTTTCCGTTCCTCACTCATATTTTCCGGCATTACAATAATAACCTTATATCCTTTCCGGACTCCGGCAAATGCCAAACCAATTCCTGTATTTCCACTCGTCGGCTCGATAATTGTCATCCCCGGTTTCAACAATCCATCTGCCTCTGCCACTTCAATCATATTTTTCGCGATGCGGTCTTTGATACTTCCTCCGGGATTCAAAAACTCTGCCTTGGCAAATATATTAAGACCCATTGTCTCTTTTAAACATATTAATGGCGTACCGCCAATCAAATCCAGTACATTATTATAATACATGATAAGCTCCTTTTCTCTTTTCTTCTTAAACCAGCGATTTCGTAAAATCATATCGTTTGGCTGTCTCACGATCACGGTACTCGTGCTTTTCATAATATCCGATCAACTTCTGCTCCGAATCCCGCAATGCTACCATATATACATCTTTATTCTGTTTTTCATTGTGAAATGTATAAATCATATTATTCTTTTCGCTTTCCATAAACCAATGGATCACTTTATCTATCATCTCCCGCGAAGCCGGATTATGACAGTTTAGCAGACTTTTTCCCACAAGAGCCGCTCCGCCCCATTTGGAATAATTTTCCACCGCTGCCGGATTCATATAAACAATCTCATGTTCAAGATTACAGATCACTACCCCGGCTCTGTCTTGATCAATTACACTTTGAAACATTTCATTTAACATAATTTACCTCCTTTTGCATCCAGATATGTGGACACTGCTCATCCATATAATAATCACCTACAGGATGATAGCCCTGTTTTTGATAAAAGCCCATTGCCTGTTTCTGCGCCGACAATCCGATTCTACTGCCGCCTCTTTTCTCTGCCTCTTCTTCCATAAAACGAAGCAATCCGGCACCATATTGTTTTCCACGACATGCCTTATCTACCGCCAGCCGCCCGATCACGTAACAGTTATATATCTCTTCCTCATAATACATTCTTCCCGTCGCTGCAGCTTTGTCATCCTCATACAACACAGCATGCAGTGCCGTTTTATCAATTTCATCAAATTCATTACAAAATCCCTGTTCATCCATAAATACTTCTTTTCGAATACGGACTGCTTCCTCAGGTAGTTGTTCGTATAATTTCATTGTCAGCATTTCTTCTCTCCATAAAATCCGGTGTCTGCTATTTCACGCCACTTTAGATACATTTCCTTATAGTGGCTTTTTATAAACGCTCTAATCTTTTTTATTTCTCGTTCGTTTAATTTTCCTTGTTTTTCAACCGTAGTATCTCCATTATTTTTCACAAAAAATTTTGCTGAGGCTGACTCTGTTAATTTTCTATCACTCGCATGTACATGCATCGCTTCTATCACACAACTCGCAGTATAATAAAGATAATACCCACATACTTTAAACTCATAATACTTTGGCATTCTATTCTTCCTCCATAAACTGCTTATTATGCTCATAATAATCTAAAACAATTTGATTTTCTATATCATCCATATTGGTTTCTACAATTTTATCATTATAAATAACTGCTGCATGATTGGTATAATTCAAATTAAGAACACGAACAAAATCTTCTCGATCTTTAGTAAATGCATAACCATTTATAATCATGTCCGCTTTATCTGCTATACTTATTATGTTCATATTATTTTTACCTCCTTAATAGGTTTTAAAAATTCATCTACATCATAATACAAATCTTCCAATATTGGGATTAAATCAATATATTCCTCCACCTCATCTAAGTCTTTATACTTAGCTTTAACCACCAAATATCCGTGGTCCCATTCCAAAATTTTCGTATATCTTTCTAAACGTTTAGAAGTAGAAAAACGAATCTTTTCTCTATTAAACTCAAATACCGTATACTCACCCTCATTTGTGAGAACTGCAAAATCATTCATTCCTGCTGCTCCTCTCTACTCAATCCTCTTTGCAAACTCCTCTACATGCCTCTCAACCATTTTCACAACCTGCTTCTTATCCTTCGCCCCATCGCATAGGTCTTCCTTTCCTGTCCTTCTATTCTATTTTATCATTTTTTATCTTGCGTATCAATAATATTTCCTTGAATTTTTTCCCATTTAACGATATAGTATAAATATATCATCAAACAACTTTAAGGAGAAAACCAATGTGGAAAACAATCAACGATATTCTCAATAGTATCGACAATTTTGTCTGGGGCGTCCCCCTCATGGTACTGATTCTTGCCGGCGGTATTTTATTAACGATCCGTCTCGGTGTTATGCAGATCCGGAAGCTGCCACTTGCCCTCAAGTGGATGGTAAAAAATGAAGAAGGCGGCGAGGGAGAAATTTCCAGTTTCTCTGCTCTTTGTACCGCTTTAAGTGCGACAATCGGAACCGGTAATATTGTCGGCGTTGCTACTGCCGTCGGAACCGGTGGACCGGGTGCTCTTTTTTGGATGGTCATAACGGCCTTTTTCGGTATGTCCACCAAATTTGCCGAAGGACTTCTCGCCGTAAAATACCGTGTTGTCGGAAAAGACGGACACAGTCTCGGCGGTCCCTTTTATTACATTGAACTGGGAATGGGCAAAAAATGGAAGTGGCTCGCTAAACTTTTTGCCTTCTTTGGCGTATGTGTTGGTCTTTTTGGAATCGGAACATTCAGTCAGGTAAATGGTATTTCCAGTGCCGTACATAACTTTTTTGACCCAAATGATCTTCATTGTGTCAAATTGCTTCCGTTTTTAGGCGAATACTCCTGGTCTGTTATCATTTCATCCTTAGTATTGTCAATTTGTGTAGCTACGGTATTGATCGGTGGAATCAAACGAATTGCTAATGTAAGCCAGATCATTGTACCATTTATGGCAATCATCTATTTTGCATTTGCTGCCATCTTAATTATTGGCAATATCACTGCTGTTCCGAGCGCAATTGCGGTCATTGTAAAGGCTGCATTTTCTCCAAAAGCAGTTACCGGCGGTGTCGTCGGAAGCATATTTGTGGCAATGCAAAAAGGTATCGCACGAGGTATCTTTTCCAATGAAGCCGGCCTTGGTAGTGCCCCAATCGCAGCTGCAGCCGCTCAGACAAAAGAACCTGTTCGTCAGGGTCTTGTAAGTATGACAGGAACGTTTATCGACACCATCGTCATTTGTACACTGACCGGTTTATCCATCGTATTGACCGGTGCATGGCAGGTACCCGGATTAGAAGGTGTAGACGTTACTACCTATGCTTTCCAGCAGGGACTTCCGTTCCCTCCTCAGATTTCCGCTTTTATCTTAATGCTTTGCCTGGTATTTTTTGCCTTTACAACGATTCTTGGCTGGGATTATTACAGCGAACGCTGCCTGGAATATTTAAGCGGTGGCAACATAAAGCACGTGAAAATTTTCCGTTGGATCTACATCCTCGCTGTATTTATCGGGCCTTATATGACCGTAAGCGCAGTATGGACGATTGCAGATATCTTTAACGGATTGATGGCAATTCCAAATATGATTGCTATTTTTGCCTTAAGTGGCGTCGTAGTAAAAGAAACAAGAGATTTCTTCCAACGACATAAAGAAGGTAAAATTAAATAATATGCGTTAAATAAAAAATGTCTCTGTTATCCGTTTTGGACGGATACAGGGACATTAATATTCTTTGCTTTTAACTTTTCATAATTCAAATCTTTCTCTGCCGCCTACCGACGCCATTTTAAATCTTTTCCTTTTATAACCTTCTTTTCCTCAAGTGCTGCAACATACTTTTTATATCGCTTTTTTGTCACTTTTTTCCCATTTACCTTATACACATAATGATATGGATATACATCCTCTTCGGTAAGTTTATTCCGCCATGATTTTGATGCCGATTCTTTTACCTCATTTCCTTTAATCCGGAAAAACTCTATGTAGTAATTATCGTTATGTCCTCCGGTCCAAGAAACAAGGCCTTTCGCCGGATAAATTTTCAGACCACCGCCATATTTATTCCAGGCTAGCCCCTCTACCTTACTTCCTTTTAAAGTATAAATGGAATAATTATAATAAGACCCGTGAACGATCAATTCATCTACACCGTTTTGATCAATATCGTAAAAGCAGTATTTATACGCAAACCTGCCATCATCTTCGACATAATTCATGTCATTTTTTTCCTCTTTCATCGCTTCCACATAATAATTGTGCTCTGGTTTCGTATCTGTAACTGGCGTGATATCGCTGCTTTCCGTCAACGGTGCTTTTTCTGCAAACTTATAGTATTTATAATCCTGCGGATTGCATACTTCTAAAATACTGCAATTAACATTCACTCTCCGCTCCGCTGATTTATCTACTGACAGTATTTTTTCACTTTGTCCGGACACAATGTCATCCTTGTAAACCGCATTTTCTTTCTCGTACAGAACATAGTCTTCCGCACAAAAAACTGCACAGACGTTTTCGCATTGCTTCAAAATTTTAATTGTATTTTGTGGGCAGTCAATGCGATAAAATACAGCCTGTTGTACTTTATTAACAGGTATTCCTTCCTCTTCTACCTTTGCATTATATAAATTGCAGATTCCGTAAATATATTCGCCATCTTGATAATCCTGACATTGACATCGGTCAGATTTACTGCCGGCTATTTCTTTTAATAATAGTTTCAAATTTTCCTGTTCTCTTTTGTTCTTCATATCCGCCAAATATTCTTCCCCATCTTTTACCCGTAAGTCATTTGAAGATACTCCACAATATCCATCGAGATCCGGTTCCGTGCAATAATATCCATCTCCGTGATAATAGAAAGATATATTTCCCACTTCAACTTTTTTGCCTTTTTCTCCTTTCATTTTCTTCCAATCATTACCAAATTCCGTTTCCTTGCTATAATACTGCGCCCAAATTCCTTTCAAATATTGGGGTTCCTTTTCTCTGCTTTCTTCAAATTTTCCTAAAAACAAATAGCCACCCTGACAAGTAAGACATTCTGCATTTTGTACTTTCATTCTGTGTTTCTCATTTGCCTCATAATCAAACTGAACAATGATCGCATCCCGAAACGTTTCTGTCGATGCATCATCCCATTCGAGCAAATAAAATCCCTCTTTTCCAAATGCCATCTGATCGGGCCAGATTTCTTTTTCCTGTGGATCAAATGATACAACTTCTCTGTCATCCTTATCCTTAATTACTATTCTGTTTTCCTCTTCATATGAAATGTACTCATCATTTTCCGCCAGCACATTTACAAACTCACCATATCGTAAAATCATATTATCTGCGCTTGAAAAACGAGAAAAGCACATTATAATAACAAACGTAATCAAAGAAACCATAAACGTTCCCGCTATCACAACAATTATCCTTTTGATGGTTTTAAACACCTTCTCCATATTATCTGTTTACCTCTCCTTTAAGGCATTCATTACCAAGCCTGTTTCAAACATTGTCCCTTGTACTACCATTTTCCCATCTACAAGCAATGCCGGCATTTGTCGAATTCCCAATCGCGAAATTTCTTTTTCATCATTTACTTCCTCGATGGTAACCATCTCTTTTCTGTTACAAAACGCCTTTTGAACAATACCAAGTAATTCAAAATATTTATCGCAGCCTCTTCCAATAACCTTTACATTCAACAAATCTTTTTTCATTATCATTTCCTCCATTCTTTATTATAATATTCTTATCTTTCTATTCAGGAAACATCTTCCATATAATCTACTTCTATTGTACATCAAATACCTGCTAATTGAAAGGAGAATTTTTAATTTTTTTCTTTTATGTCATTGCATAAAAAAACAAATAAAATTATATGAGGTCACACAATAAAAACATGCATGACCTCAAAAAAGAGAGTGTGTATATATAAAACAAATCCATCTAAATGTTACGCGTCAAATTATAGTTCCCACCTACGGCAAATTTACCGCAAAATAAATTCGGCACTCCCTTCACACTGCCTTAACGTGCTGTTTTCTACGGCACGTTTTTATCTGCCCTTGACCATCTCACTCAATGCCTCCTGCCATTCATATGTTGTCGTGAACATAGATGGAAAAATATTAGTTGCAAATGGGGAAAATGACGCAGAGACAAAGGAAATCTATCAGAGAATAAGTGAGAAGGTGTCAAAAGAAAGAAAATAGTTGTCGGAAACGCTGAGAAGAAATTATTCTATTTTTCTCATTTAGCAAATCTGTTTTAATAGCGTTGACAAATGTGTAAAATGGAACGCTACATTGAATGCTGTGCAAAAGTCACCTCGAAAA
>QWCN01001486.1_pt1 | contig 35761 bp, 32 predicted proteins | sample 1972711 | NCBI WGS metagenome assembly QWCN01 (sample SAMN09866707, study PRJNA288562) | Human gut metagenome isolate term1_stool, whole genome shotgun sequencing... | isolation source: gut | host: Homo sapiens | place: USA: California
AGCACCACTCTGCCCGCAAAAACGGAACCTGTTGCGACCGCACCCAGCACTGCACCCGTCACAGAGCCGGCAACGGAGCCTGCCACGGAACCGGCCGAGCCTTATGATACGTATTTCGCCACGGAGATCCCCTGCCCGATTGAATTCTCTTCCGGTGATGCCTACCTTGCTTTTACAGCACCTGATGCGGGGCCGGATGAATTTGCATGGCTGGTTCAGGACTATCATGTAAGGCAATTCAACTGGAAAGCCGAAGACTTAGGGCGTCCCGTTCTGACTTCCACCGGATGTCAGGAATACCGGCTTCTCAGTGAGGACACCGTTGCCGAAATCACGAATGCCACATCCAACTACTGCGTAGCGGTCTCCGAGGACCGGGGGACCCTGCTGCGGCTCTCCTACACGGAGGGCGTGGAGCCTGTCACCCTGTACACGGACCCCTACGGCCACATCTCCTCCCCCGAAGTCTATGACCAGTGTCTGTTCTTCGTGGCCGGTGTAGACAAGACCACCAAGGGTATTTATCGCTATTATCTCCCCGACGGGACCGTTGACCTGCTGGTCAAGGACCTGCCCGTCGCCGAAGACGAGAAAAATATCCGGTTTCAAATCGTCTCCAACGTCACCCTGTCCTGGTGCTGCACGGACCTTCCCACCCTGGAAAAAATGGAGGAATACTGGAATTATGACTCCACCGGCGGTGAAGGCCGAACGCCCCGTGTTTTCTTTGCCGAGATCATGGGGCAGGACTTCGCCACCGCTGCCGATTTCCTTGCAGCGAATGACCCTGAACGCATCGATCAATATGAGGAATTATTGGACAGCTGGCTCTATCGGGACAAGGGCATATACTCCCAACATTACTACTATCAGAATTTCCTGACCGGCGTAAAACTGGAGGCATACAGCTACGCCTACCACCAGCGCAATGAGCTTTACTATCCCGATGGCTCCGAGCGCCCCGAAGAGGATTACCCCAACCACAGGCTCTGGTGGCTGGACAGCTACTATCAAAAGTAAAAATCACCGCCCGGCGGGTGGGCGTACAGCTACCCCCCCCCACCGGGCAAAATGGAATCCCAACAGAAAGAGGCGGTCCCCATGAAACGTTTCGCCCTTCTCCTGGTGCTCCTTCTGCTGCTGACCGGCTGTGCAGTGGCACCGGCGCAGGAAAGCACTACTCCCAGCACTACCCTGCCCGTTCAGACGGAGCCCTCCACGGCTCCCGGCAGCGCATCGGCAACGCCCGGGGACCTTCCGACCGCCCTGCCCTGGAGCGTGCCGGAGGCTGAACCCTTATCCTATGAGGATTATTTTGCACAGGTCCGGGCCTTCGACGGGCCTTACGGCGTTGATACCGATTTTGCGCTGGAACCGAAGGGCGAACGGCTCTACGTCACCCAGCGCTCCACCAACGCCACCTTCCTGATTGGCAAGTCAGACGACTACGGCTATCTGGTTGATAGCAAGAACCCGCTGGACTGGATCTGCGATGCCGAGAAAATGTACGGCATCCTGGAGGGCAAGCTGGTGTGCTTCGACTATCTCTCCCGGAAAATGACCGTTCTCTATGAGCAGGACGGCGAAGTCATCCTCCCTTCGGACCTGCGCTATCAGCGGGAATGTCTGTTCTTCGTGGCCGGAGAACCCACGAAGGGCTTCACCATTTACCGCCTGTACCTGCCGGATGGCACGCTGGATGCACTGAAAACGGGGATCCCCGTCTACTGCCTGGTGCAGGAGGTCACGGATAACCCCTACTACATCAACAACTTCTCCTTTGAACTGTACACCGGCTCCGACAAGCAGCAATCCTTCGCCATTCGGCTGCTTTGTGCGGACAACGAGACCGTCCAATGGTGGGAATACAACCACGAATACTGGGACGTGTACGCCGAACACGCCTCCAACCTGAAGGAGTCCTCCATTCTCAAGGAATTTTATGAGGACGTTCCCGAAGCACGCTGGCCCGGCTCGGAGGATATTCGCCAGCGGCTGAACATCAGCCTTGCCAGTCAGGGCCTTTCCCCCTACACCGTTTACACCCTCCGGGACACCACGCTGACCTCCGAAAAGTGGAACGGTTGCGGCTAAAAACGCACAAATTCCCCTGAAACCTTCGTTTCAGGGGAATTTTCTTGCTTTTTTACGCCTTTTCCACAGCGGCAACGGCATCCTTCAGGACGCTGGTGTCCACGGTCTCCATAAGGCCATGGTCGCAGGCCTGGGCCACTGCCGGGTCAATGGGCAGGCGGGCCAGAATGGGCAGGTCGAACTTCTTGGCCACCTGGTCCAGCTTGCTCTCGCCGAACACGCTGATCTTCTTCCCGCAGTCCGGGCAGGTCAGGTAGGCGTAGTTCTCCACGAAGCCCAGCACGGGAATGTGCATCATGTTGGCCATCTTCACGGCTTTGGTCACGATCATGCTCACCAGGTCCTGGGGACTGGTGACGATGACCACGCCGTCCACCGGCAGGCTCTGGAACACGGTCAGGGGCACGTCGCCGGTTCCGGGAGGCATATCCACGAAAAGATAATCCACATCCTCCCAGATCACGTCCGTCCAGAACTGCTTCACCGCTCCGGCAATCACCGGGCCGCGCCAGACCACCGGGTCGGTGTTGTTGTCCAGCAGCAAATTGATGGACATGACCTGAATGCCCGTCCGGGTCAGCGCCGGGTACAGCCCTTCCTGGCTGGCGCCCTGGCACTGCTCCACGCCGAAGGCCGTGGGCACGGAGGGGCCGGTAATGTCGGCATCCAGAATGCCCACCCGTTTGCCCTGCCGGGCCATGGCCACGGCCAGCATGGAGGTGACGGTGGATTTGCCCACGCCGCCTTTGCCGGAGACCACGGCAATGATCTTGCCAACCTTGGATTTGGCATTAGGCTTCTCCAGGAAGCTCTCCTTCTTGCGTTCGCTGCAGTCAGAGCCGCAGGATTCGCAATTTCCGTTGCAAGAACTCATTTCTCTCGCTCCTTATGATATTTTTCCTTCATTATAAAGTACTTTGGCCGGTCTGTCAACCTTCTCCGGCTTTTTCCCATTCCTCCATCATGGCTAGCAGTGTTTCCTCTGCACTTTCCTTCTCCGCCAGCAGCCGGGTCAGCTCCTGATAGTCGGAGGCCGCCGCCTCGATTTCGCTTTCCAGGGCGGCAATTTCCTTTTCTTTTGCCTCGATGTCCCGTTCCAGCTTCCGCAGGCGCTTTTCCTGGTCCTTGGATCCGTTTTTCGGCTTCTCTTTTTTGATTTTTGGGGCCGCCGCCACCGCCGGTTTGGCTGCCGCCTCATGCTCCAGAATGGAGCGGTATTTGGCGTAGCCGCAGGGAAAATCCCGGATACGCCCGTCCTCCAGAAGCCAGATACGCTCGGCAAATTTCTCGATAAAGTATCGGTCGTGGGACACGAACAGCAGCACGCCGTCAAATTCCTCAATGGCGGCCTCCACCCATTCCCTCGACGCAATGTCCAGATGGTTGGTAGGCTCGTCCAGAATCAGCAGGTTGATCTTCTCGTCCATGAGCATACACAGCCGCAGCCGGGACTGCTCCCCGCCGGACAGGTTGCCCACCTGCTTGAAAACGTCCTCCCCCTGAAAGAGGAATGCACCCAGCCGGTCCCGGGCCACCTGGGGGGTGCAGTTCTTCTCGTAGAGCATGGTGTCGTACAGGGTCCGCTCCGGGTGGTCGAAGTGGATGATCTGGGGCAGATACCCCCACTTCACCGTGGGGCCGAAGGCAATTTTGCCCTGGCAGTCCTCCTTGCCCAGCAGGCAGTTGATGAACGTGGTTTTGCCCGTGCCGTTGTCGCCCAGCAGGGCGATACGTTCGCCGCCCTCCACCCGCAGGTTCACGTCCGAGAACAACGTCCGTTCCCCGAAGGATTTGGAGACGTTTTTCATGGTGAACACCACGTCGCCGTTGAAATCCTTCTCCCCGAAGCTGGCGCTCATGGTCCGCTCCTTCTGGGGGCGTTTCGTTTTCTCGATGCGCTCCATCCGGTGCTGAATGGACATGGCCCGGCGGTACAACGTCCGGTTGTTGATGCCCCAGCCCTTCATCCGCTCCACGGTGTAGCCAAGCTGCTTCAGCTTGGCCTGCTCCTGCTGGTACTGCTTCATTTGCAGGTCGAACCGAGCCTGCTTTTCCTCCATGTAGAAGGAATAGTTGCCGGAATAGTATTCCCCGTGGCCCTCGGTGATTTCCACAACACGCTCGGCCACCTGGTCCAGGAAATACCGGTCGTGGGAAATGGCCAGGACCGTACCCTTGAAGCCCTTGATATAATTTTCCAGCCACTCCACGCTGTTCAGGTCCAGGTGGTTGGTGGGCTCGTCCAGCAGAAGAATGTCGGTCTTTTCCAGCAGCAGCCGGGCCAGGTTCATCCGGGTCTTTTCGCCGCCGGAAAGGCTGTCGAATTCCTGCTGCCGCTGGGCAGAGGTGATGGCCAGGCCGTTGCAGATTTTTTCAATATCCACGTCCATGGTATAGCCGCCCTCGGCCTGGAAGCGGTTGGTCAGGGCGTCGTACCGGGCCAACTGCTCCTTGGTAGCCCCCCGCTCCATGTCCTTTTCCAGATCCGCCAGCTTCTCCCCAACGCTCAGGGCCTCAGAAAAGGCCGAGCGAAGCACATCCTCCACGGTGTAGCCCGCCGGGAAGTGGGGGATCTGGGAGATAAGGCCCAGGCGTTTATTGGGGTTTACATAAACTTCTCCGCCGTCATAGTCCATTTCCCCGGTGAGAATTTTGAAAAGCGTGGTCTTTCCGCAGCCGTTCCGGCCCAGAATGGCCACCCGCTCCCCCTCCTGCACCTCGAAGGTCAGGCCGTCCAGCAGATTTTCTCCGATGACGAAGAATTTTTTCAGGTCTTTGACCGCAATATCAATCATGTTCCGTCTCCAACTGTGCCGCCAGTGCCGTCAATTCCTCCCGGGTGTACAGCAGGCTCAGGGCCTGCAGCAGGCCATTTGGGCTGAGATGCTCCGGCAGCGCCAGTTTTTTCATCAGTTTCTTTCGTTTTTCCGAGGCATTGGCCCCGCCGGACAGGCCCAGTTCAAACAAATCTTGTTTGGTAATGGGCTGTTCGGCAGGCGTGTCCTCACCCAGAATCGTTGCCCCCGCCCGTTTCAGGCAGGCAAGCAAAATTTCCGGGGTCATGCCCTCCACCCCCAGCTTGCCCTCTTTTCCGGGGGCGGATTTCCGCCGCTCTTTGCCGGGAATGTCGGGAATATAGGCGTGTTTCAGGTATTTTGCCGGGATGGCCCCTTTCAGAAAGTTCCGTATCACGAACCCGGCCCCGTCGGAGTCCGTAAAGACGATGAGGCCCCGCTGCTCCGCCACCCGGCGCAGCAGGTCCATCCGGGCCTTGTCCTTCCGGATGCCGAAGCCGTTGGTCTCGAAAATCGGGGCGTCCACCACCTGAGAAAGGGTATTCTTATCGTAGCGTCCCTCCACCACGATGGCCTCCCGAATTTTAACCATGGCGGGCCTCCTGGGAAAGCCGCAGCACCAGCAATTCCAGCAGCCGCTCCTTTTCGTCATAAGAGGTTTTCATGGCATAGTCCGTTTCCAGCACCAGTTCCGCCGCTTTCCGGTAAAATTCCTTGGAAAACTTCCGGCAGGCCCCCAGAGCCAGTCGGGCCGGATAGCTGGCCACGCCGCACAGGCGCATCACATCGCCCTCTCCGCCGCCGCTTTCCTGAACGCTTCGGGCGGTGTTCAGCCGCCGGAAATAGCTGCCCACGGCGCCGAGAATGGCGATGGGCTCCTGCTGCATTTTGAAAAGCTGCTGGAGCTTCAAGAGCGCTCCGCCGAAATTCCCGGCGGCCATTAAATCGGTCATCTGGAACACGACGGCATCCAGCACCGGCTCCGTGACCGCATCGATGTCCGCTTTGACGATTTCCTCCGCACCGGAAAACGCCGCAATTTTGGCAATTTCCCCGGACAGGGCCGTCATAGTCCCGTCGGTCAGGTCGATGAGATACCCGGCCAGCTGCTGAGAAATCACTTTTCCACGGGCGGAAAAATGCCGGATGACCCAGCTGACGAGCTCCCGCCGGTCCTGCTTGGGAAATTCCACCAGCTTTGCGTGCCTGGACACCGCTTCCCATAGCTTTTTGTATCGTTTGTCCGGCTTCCAGGGGGTGGTCTCGTAGGTGAACACCAGGGTGCAGTAGTCCGGCAGGTCATTGAAAATGGCCCCCATCCGCTCCCGGCTCCCCTCGTCCATGGCGAAGAAGTCCACCTCGTCCACCACGGTCATGGTCTGCTCCGCCATCATGGGCAAAGCCTCCACTGCCTCGGAAAGGGCATCCATGGAAAAAGTCTCCGGATTCAATTCATGGAAATTGAAGGATTCCGTCACTTCGTCTATGGCCAGCTTCTTGAGCCGGTCCAGATAGTAGTGCATCAGGAACACTTCCTCCCCGTAGAACACATAGGCCCCACAGGTCTCCTTCCGGCTCAGCGCCGCCTTCAATTCCTGTAAGCCCTGATTGGGCTCCTGTTTCTTTGCCATAGCCTACCCCCGGATAATAATGGTCCCGTTCTGGTCGGTCCGCAGGACCGTGCAGCCGTATGCCGCCAGCCGGTCCAGAACGGTCTGGTCCGGGTGGCCGTAGCGGTTGTTTGCCCCCACGCTGATGACGGCGCAAAGGGGCCGTGTGACAGAGAGCAGCGTCTCCCCGGTGGAGGTATCGGAACCGTGATGCCCCACCACCAGATAATCCAGATTCGGCAGCCCCGCCGCCACCAGAGCGTTCTCCCCGGCCACCGTCTGGTCTCCGGTTATGAGTATAGCACGTTTTCCCGGCTGAAACAAGACGCTGAGGCTCTTTTCGTTATCCGTCCCGGATGTCAGACCGGGAAAGATCGTGATTTTGCAGTCCGCAAAGGTGATTTCAGTGCGCTGGGTGATGAGAACATCCGTGTCCGCAATGCCGTAGGTCTCCCCAATGGGCATCCGCCCCGTCAGCAGGGCCGCACCGTTTATGTGGTCTGCATCCGGGTGGGTCAGAATCATACCGTCGATCCGGAAAATACCGATAGAATAGAGATACTCCATGGCCGCATCGGCGCTTTTCTGCCCGGTGCTGCCGCCGCAGTCCACCAGATAGGTCCGGCCCGCCGATTGCAGCACCACGCACTGGCCCTGACCCACGTCCAGCACCGTCACCCGGTAATTTTCGTTCAGAGGCGTGAGCCAACTAAAAGCAACGGCAATGGCCAAGGCCAGAGCGCAGGCCCCGGCGTAGACCATGGGCCGCCGTCTGCGCCACAAAAATACCGCCAGTAACATTCCGGAAAATCCCAGCCACAAGGCAATAGGCAAACTCCGGGTGTACACTGCTGCCAGTGGGAAGGCCGAAAGCAGCCGGACCAGGGCGATGAAATAGCGCAGAAGCAGGCTGGTCAGAAAAGCGGCGATTTTCCCCAGCGGCAGCCAAATTGCCCCCAGAAGAACGCTCAGGAGGATGCCGTAAAAGGAGAAGCTCACCGCCCAGAGGCCCAGCAGGTTGGTGAGAAATCCAATCAGGCTCACCTCGCCGAAGTACAGGGCGCACAGCGGCACGGAGAACACGCTGGCTCCCATGGTCACGGACACGGAGCCGTAGAGATAGGCCAGGCATTTCCGGGCGAATTTCTGTTTCGGGAAGTATTTTTCCCGGAAATACCGGAATATTTTCTGAGAAAAGGCCAGAATTCCCGCCACGCTGCCCACAGAAAGCTGAAAACTCAGGGACCGGACGGCGTAGGGATTTCCAAGCAAAATGCACAGCACCGCAGCGGCCAGAGCCGTAGGCGGGTCATACTCCCGATGGCCCACCCCGGCCAGCAGCATGAGAGAAGCCATAATGGCCGCGCGAATGGCCGACGGGGTGTTCCCCGCCATCAGCACGAACAGAAGCATCACCGGCAGGCACAGGAAAATCGCAAGATTCTTCCGCCGCCCACACAAAATCAGCAGCAGGGCGCAGAGAATGGAAACGTGCAGGCCGGACACCGCCACCACATGGCGGACCCCCGTGCGCTTTAGGGCCACGTTCAGGCTGTCCGGCACGTCCATGGTGTCCCCCAGCAGTAAGCCACGGGCCAATGGTGCCGTATCGGACGGGAAAATCTCGTCCAGCAGGTTCAGAATGGTGCTTCGCAGGCGGGTATGCAGCGGAACGGCTGCCGCCGGTCCCTCCGTCAGGCCGCCCACCGGGGAGACCGTTAAAAATTCGCCCCGTCCGGCGTAATTTCCGGTCTCATCCCGGCGGAGCCGGAACCGGCCGGAATAGGTGGTCCCCGCTTTCAGCTTTTCCCCGGAATAGAGGAACAGCCGCACGGTGGCGCGCCCCTCCTCCGCATCCAGTCGGCAGCGCACCGACTGACCGGAAGCCGTGGCCCGGCTATCCTCCAGAAAAGTCACGGTCCCGGCCGCCGTCCGGCCATCCAGGGCCTGCACGTCCCGCAGCCCCAGCTGATAGAGAGAAAACCAGAAACTTCCGGCGAGGATTCCGACCAGGACGGTCAGAAATATCCGTCTTACTTTATTCTTTTTCCAAACAAGCAGGAGGGAAACGCCAAAAAGGCCCACGGCAACCGCCGCCGTCCACAAGGGCAGATAGGCCCACAGGGCGCAAAGGCCGCAGAAGCCCAGGGTAAACCACGCAAGATACCGCACGCTTTCCCTCCTCTCTCTTTTTGAAAATGGGCGCCGTCAAAAAACGGCGCCCATTGGGGTTTAATTCAGCTTTTCGGCCACAAAATCATCCACCTGAGCCAGCGCATCGTCCAGCTTCAGCAGGTCCTTGCCGCCGCCCATGGCGCAGTCGGGCTTGCCGCCGCCGCTGCCGCCGCATACGGACGTGACCTTCTTCACCAGGTCCCCGGCTTTCAGACCGCGGGCAATGGCGTCCTTGCCGCAGAGGGCCACGAAGGTGATCTTGCCGTCGTTGATGCAGGACAGTACTGCCGCCACGTCGGAGTCCTTGGAGCGCATGTGGTCGCCCATCTGCCGCAGCTTGTTGGCGTCGGCCTCCGGCACCACGGCGGTCAGCACATGGATGCCCTGCACGTCCTTGGAGCTCAGCAGGAACCGGTCGGCCTCGCCCACAGTCTCCCTATTGCGGATGGCCTCCAGATTCTTTTTCAGGTTCCGAATTTCCTCCACCTGGCCATGGAGCCGGTCAATGAGGTCCTCCGGCTTGGCCTTCAGCATTCCGGAAGCGGCGTACAGCAGCTGACGGTTCCGCTCCATATCCTGCAGGCAGACCTTACCGGTGATGGCTTCAATACGGCGGACGCCGGAAGCCACGCTGCCCTCGGTCTCAATACGGAAGGGTCCGATCTTGGCGGTATTGTCCAGATGGGTGCCGCCGCACAGCTCCACGGAGTAGCCGCCCATGTTGACCACCCGGACCATATCGCCGTACTTCTCGCTAAAAAGAGCGGTGGCTCCCAGCTTCTTTGCCTCGTCAATGGGCATCTGCCGGGTCTCGATGGGGTAGCCCTCCAGAATGGCGTTCTGAACGATGGAATCCACCCGGGCCAGTTCCTCCGGAGTCAGAGCCGCATAGTGGGTGAAGTCGAAGCGCAGCCGGTCCGGCTCCACCAGACTGCCCGCCTGATGAACATGGTCGCCCAGCACGCTCTTCAAAGCCTTCTGCAGCAGGTGGGTGGCGGAGTGGGCACGCATGAGGCCCTTCCGGCGCTCCACGTCGATGGAGGCGCAGACCACATCGTCCACCTTGATGGAGCCCTTGCTGAGAACGCCGTAGTGCAGGAACTTGCCGCCCTTATCCTTCAGCACGTTGCTGACCTCGAAGCGGCTGTCGCCGATCAAAATCACGCCCTGATCGGCGGTCTGGCCGCCCATTTCCGCATAGAAGGGGGTCCGGTCCAGCACCAGGATGCCCTTCTCGCCGCCGGCGATGGCACCGGCAACCTCGTCGCCTACGCACACAGCCAGTACCTTGGCCTCGCAGCTGTTGCGCTCATAGCCAACGAAGGTGGTGGGGGTATTGTCCAGGCCCAGGTCAATGCCGGACCAGGCCAGGTCGCCCAGAGCCTTCCGGGCCTCCCGGGCACGGACCTTCTGCTCCTCCATGAGCTTTGTGAAAGCGTCCTGGTCCAACGTCATGCCCTCGTCCTCCACCATTTCGGCGGTCAGGTCCACAGGGAAGCCGTAGGTGTCGTACAGCTTGAAGGCATCGGCACCGGAGAACCGCTTCTCGCCCCGCTCCTTGTGACCGGCGAGCATCTCGGAGAAGATGTGCATACCGCCGTCGATGGTCCGGGCGAAGTTCTCCTCCTCCACCTTGACCACCTTGGTGATATAGCCTGCCCGCTCCCGCAGGTAGGTATAGTGATTTTCGTTTTCATGGATGACCGTCTCCACCACCTCGTACAGGAAGGGACGGTCCACACCCAGCAGCTTGCCGTGACGGGCAGCCCGCCGCAGCAGACGGCGCAGCACATAGCCCCGGCCCTCGTTGCTGGGCAGCACACCATCGGCGATCATAAAGGTGCTGGCCCGGATGTGGTCGGTGATGACCCGCAGGCTCACGTCGGTCTTGTGGCTCTGGCCATAGGAAGCGCCGGTGATCTCCGTGACCTTGTGGGTGATGTTCATAACGGTATCCACGTCAAAGAGGCTGTCCACGTCCTGGCAGACAACGGCCAGACGCTCCAGGCCCATGCCGGTATCGATATTCTTCTGCTTCAACTCGGAATAGTTGCCGTGGCCGTCGTTGTCGAACTGGGAGAACACGTTGTTCCACACTTCCATGTACCGGTCGCAGTCGCAGCCAACGGTGCAGGTGGGCTTGCCGCAGCCGTACTTCTCGCCACGGTCATAGTAGATTTCGGAGCAGGGGCCGCAGGGACCGGAGCCGTGCTCCCAGAAGTTGTCCTCCTTGCCGAAGCGGAAGATGCGCTCGGCGGGGACGCCCACTTCCTTGTTCCAGATGTCGAAGGCCTCGTCGTCCTTCTCATAGATGGACGGGTACAGCCGGTCCTCCTCCAGGCCCACCACCTTGGTCAGGAACTCCCAACTCCAATGGATGGCTTCCCGCTTGAAGTAGTCGCCGAAGGAGAAGTTGCCCAGCATCTCAAAATAGGTGCCGTGCCGGGCGGTCTTGCCGATGTTCTCGATGTCGCCGGTGCGGATGCACTTCTGGCAGGTGCAGACCCGATGCCGGGGCGGCTCCACCTCGCCCTTGAAGTAGGGCTTCATGGGGGCCATGCCGGAATTGATCAGCAGCAGACTTGCATCGTTCTGCGGGATCAGGGAGAAACTGGGCAGGCGCAGGTGGCCTTTGCTCTCAAAGAACGACAGGAACATTTCCCGCAGTTCGTTGACGCCGTAAGCTTTGTGACTCATGTTCGATTACCTCCAAAAATTCAAAGACAAAAACCTCGCCCCTAAATAATAGGGGCGAGGTGAATCGCGGTACCACCCTAATTACCGGGAAATCCCGGCATCTCGGCTGCTCTGTAACGGGAGCGTCCCGTCCCGGTCCTCCCGGGCGACTTGGAAGTGGCGTGCGTGATGCTTTTACCGGGGGCTTTCACCGCCTCCCCCTCGCTTCTTGGCAAAGAGTCACGCTTGGTTTCCGCATTGTCTTTTTCTTATCGGCACTATTTTACCACAAAATATGCCGTTGTCAATGGGTTTTTCCGAAAAACTACACCCGATCTTCCAGCCATTTTTTCAGGTCCAGCCGCCCCTCCTCGCTCATGGGGAAGGTGGCCGAATCCTCCATGGTGCTTTTCTCGTAGCACCACGGGCCGTGCCAGCATTCCACGAAAATGGAGCTGGCCTCCATGTCCACCTCTTTGGGGTTCTTCATAATGACATTGGGCACCGCCCGGAAGCGGAAGGCCTGCCAGGACCCGGTGAAAATGTTGTTCATGGCGAAGGTGTGGAGGGTGGGCAGGAAAATGTCCACCATTTATTCCGCCACCAGCGCTTCCATTTCGTCCAGCAGGGAGTCGAACAGGGCGATGGCCTGGTTCACCGGCTCCACGCTCTCCATATCCACGCCGGCCCCACGGAGCAGGTCCAGAGGAGACTTGGAGCAGCCGCCGGACAGGAAGCCCAGATAATCCTTCACGGCGCTTTCGCCTTCCCGGAGAATGCGGCGGGACAGGGCGATGGCGGCGGAGTAGCCGGTGGCGTACTGGAACACATAGTAGTTATAGTAGAAATGAGGAATTCTCGCCCACTCCATGGCGATCTCGTCGTCCACCACCATATCCGGGCCGTAGTACATCTCGTTCAGGCGGCGGTACTCGGCGCAGAGCACGTCGGCGGTCAGGGTCTTGCCCTCGGCGGCCAGCTTGCCCATGAACAGCTCGAACTCGGCAAACATGGTCTGGCGGTACAGGGTCCCCTTGAACTGGTCCAGGAAGTGGTTGATGAGATAAGCCCGCTCCTTCCGGTCCGTGGTCTTGCCCAGCAGATACTCCATCAGCAATGCCTCGTTGCAGGTAGAAGCCACCTCGGCCACGAAGATCTTATAACCGGCATCCAGAGGGTTCTGGGTCTTGTTGGAGTAGTAGGAGTGCAGGGCGTGGCCCATTTCGTGGGCCAGGGTGAACTGGTTGTCCAGGGTGCCGGTGTAGTTCAGCAGCACATAGGGATGGATGTCCGCACCGGCGGAGTAAGCGCCGCTGCGCTTGCCCACGTTGGGGTACACATCGATCCAGCGGTTCTCGAAGCCGGACTTCAGCACCTTCCGATAGTCCTCGCCCAGGGGGTACAGGGCATCGTACACGGTCTTTTTGGCCTCGTCGATGGAGATGTGACGGTCCACACCGGCCACCAGGGGGGTATAAATATCATAGAAGTGCAGCTCGTCCACGCCCAGCAGCTTCTTGCGGAGCCGCACGTACCGGTGCATCTTGTCCAGATTCTGATGGACCGCCTCGATGAGGTTATAGTACACGGAGGTGGGCACGTTGGTAGCATCCAGCGCCGCATCCAGGGAGAAGGGATACTTCCGGGCATCGGAGTTGAATTTCAGCACCTTGGCCTGACCGTTCAGCAGGGCCGCAGAGGTGTTCTTGCTGGCGGCGTAGGTGTGGTACAGATTCCCGTAAGCGCTCTTGCGCAGTGCCCGGTCGGCGCTTTCCTCATAGAGCACGAAGTTGCCGCTGCTCAGGGGATGGGCCTCGCCCTTGCCATCCACGGCATCCGGGAAGGTCATATCAGCGTTGGTGAAGGCACCGAAAATATTGTCGGGGGTGTCGGCCATTTCACCGGCAGCAGCCAGCAGCTTCTCCTCGGCAGGAGAGAGAATGTGGGCCTTCCGGCGGCGGGCATCGGTCAGATACCGGCGGTAGCGCTCCAGACCGGGGCAGGCGGCATACAGAGCCTCCATCTGCTCATCGCTGAGGGCCACCAGTTCCGGGGTCTCAAAGCTGGTAGCCGCACTCAGGGCCACGGCCTCGGACATAAACTTGCCGTTCATGGCCTGATAGACGGTGTTGCGGGTATCCTCGTCGGCCTTCCGGGAAGAATAGTTGCCCAGCCGACCCAGCTTCACATGGACCTCCTCGGTTTTGGTGAGGTAAGCGTAGAGGTCATCGGCGTTGGACAGCTTTCCGGCATAGGAAGCCAGCTCGGCGGTGTCAGCCTTCAGGGTGGCCAGGGTCTCCTCCCAGAGGGCGTCGGTAGCGTACAGGTCCTCGGTGGCCCAGGTGTCGGCCTTGGCCAGGTCGGCACGGGTCAGGAGTTTTTTGGTTTCGGACATGAGTGAAATCCTCCTTACATTTTTCTACTGCTATCATACCATTTTTTCGCCCAGACTGCAATATGCTTTTTTCCCGCAAATTTCCCTCTTGTAATTTTTTTAAAGGGAGGGTATAATAGCAGGAGAATTGCAATAGGAGGTCCTATTATGGCTGCCAAAATCGAAAAAGAAACCATCATCGGCGACGTGCTGGACATCGCCCCCCACAGCGCTCCGCTGTTCTTCGCCATCGGTATGCACTGCCTGGGCTGCCCTTCCTCCCGGGGAGAGACCGTTGAGGAGGCCTGCATGGTCCACGGCATCGACTGCGACGCCTTCCTGGAACAGCTGAACCACTTCCTGGAAGCCTATGAAGCCGACCAGGCGGAGAAAGCTCAGAACGCCTGAGTTCCCCCACCCACTTCGCCATCCCGGTCCGCCGGGATGGCATTTTTTTGGAGGAAAGCCTATGACCCTTTCGGACCGGCTGGAAGCCTGTATTTCTTATGTAAACCAAAATGGCCGGGTAGCCGACATTGGCTGCGACCATGGCCTGTTGGGCATCGCCCTGCTGGAACGGGGCATCGCCCGGTCCGTGATTGCCGCTGATGTGGGGGAAGGTCCCCTGAGCGCCGCCAAGCTGAACGCCCAGCGCCACGGTCTGGACGGGAAAATGACCTTTTTCCTGTCCGACGGTGTAGAAAAAATTCCACGGGATTTCGACACCCTGGTCTGCGCCGGTATGGGCGGGGACACCATGATCCACATTCTCTCCGCTGCGCCCTGGCTGAATGACGACCACTACCGGCTGATTCTCCAATGCCAGTCCAAGCGGCCGGAGCTGCGGCGGTGGCTTTATGAGCATGACTATGCCATTTCCCGGGAAACTCTGGCCCAGGACGGAAAATTTCTCTATACCGTCATGGAGGTCCGGCCCGGGACCGTGAACTTTACCCCGCTGGATACTTACCTGTCCCCGGCTCTGCGGGAATGCGGCTCTCCCCTGCTGCGGCCCTTCTGCACCCGGCTTTTGGATGGGCTTTCCAAGTCCGCTGCCGGGCTGGCCCACCGGGGCGAGCGGGATGCGGAACTGGAAGCCGTGATCGCGGAACTTTCTGAATTCAAGGAGGCATTGCAATGACCACCGTTGGCGAAATTCTGGATTTTGTAGAGACCCTGGCCCCGGAGTACATGAAAATGGACTGGGACAATGTGGGGTTGCTGCTGGGCAGCCGGACGAAACCCGTGACGAAAATTCTGGTGGCCCTGGACCCCTTCGAGGACGTGGCCCAGGAAGCCGCAGACTGGGGGGCAGAGTTGATCGTCACCCACCATCCCCTGTTTTTCCGGCCTGCCCGGAATCTGACCGATGAGACCGGCGTGGGCCGCACGGCCCTGCTGCTGGCCGCCAATGGCATCAGCGCCATCAACGCCCATACCAATCTGGACTGCGCCCCGGACGGGGTCAACGACGTGCTGGCCCGGACGTTGGGACTGGAAAATATCCGCATCATCACCCCCTCCGGAGTCACGGAGGAGGGCCGGGAATGGGGGCTTCTGCGCATGGGCACCGTGCCGGAGCAGTCCCTGGATGCGTTTCTCGCCACCGTTAAGGCCGCTTTGCATTGCCCCGGCCTGCGCTATGCCCAGGGCGGAAAAAGCGTCCATCGGGTGGCCGTAGGCGGCGGAGCCTGTGCCGACGGGATAGCCGAAGCCCTTGCCGCCGGGTGCGACACCTTCGTCACCGCCGACGTGAAGTACAATCAGTTCTGGGATGCCGCCGATTTCGGCCTGAATCTCATCGATGCGGGGCATTTTTACACAGAAAACCCCGTCTGTGGCTATCTGGCGGAAAAATTACGTGCCGCCTTCCCGGCGGTTTCTGTGAAAATCTCCCAAAGTCACCGGGACTGCATGAAATTCTTCTGAAAATCGGTTGATTTTCCGGCAGGACCATGCTAAAATAAGATGAATAGTTTCGGCGCAACGCCGTGATACAAGAAGGGAAGATATTACCATGTCCGGACATTCCAAGTGGCATAACATTCAGAAAACCAAGGGCGCACAGGACGCCAAGCGGGCAGCAGCCTTCACCAAGATCGCAAAGGAAATGATCGTGGCCGTGAAGGAAGGCGGCGGCTCCATCGATCCCGCCAACAACTCCCGTCTGGCCACCGTCATCACCAAGGCCAAGGCCGCCAATATGCCCAATGATAACATCAAGCGGGTACTGGAGCGGGCCGCCGGTGCAGGCAACGGCGAGAGCTACGAATCCATCAACTACGAAGGCTATGGCCCCGGCGGCGTGGCCGTCATCGTGGAGACCATGACCGACAATCGGAACCGGACCGCCGGCTCCGTCCGTCACCACTTCGACAAGTACGGCGGAAACCTGGGCGCCAACGGCTGTGTCAGCTGGTCCTTCGACAAGAAAGGCGTGTTGGTCATCGACAATGAGGACGGCGACCTGGACGAGGACACCGTGATGATGGATGCCATGGACTGCGGCGCAGACGATTTTGAGCCCGACGAGGACTGCTTCACCATCTACACCACCCCCGACGATTTCAACGCCGTGGCCGATGCCATGACCGCCAAGGGCTACCAGTTTGCTTCCGCCCAGATCGAAATGGTCCCGCAGAATTATGTAAAGCTCTCCGAGGCCGACGCCGCCAACATGGAGAAGATGCTGGACTTGTTTGAGGACGACGACGACGTGCAGAACGTGTGGCACAACTGGGATAACTAAGAATCCGATCTCACACTGCATTCCCCGGAAGGAAGATCTTCCGGGGAATTTTTCTGTCGAAACCGGGCGGCGGAATGAGATGCTACACCCCGGTGAGGCGCCTTATTCTCTCCAGGAATTGCAAAAACCCAGCCCTGCCGGTTTTCCGGCAGGGCTGGGTTCTCTATATTCGCTTTTTATCCGTTCCGGACTTCCATGAACAGCTTCTCCATGAGCCGGGAGGTTTCCTCCGGCAGATAAGAGAAGGTGGTTCCGGCAGCCAGGGTCTCCTCGCTGGGGTATGCAATGTCGCTGGAAGCCATCTCCGGGTCCATGAACTCCTTGGCAGCGGTCTCCGTTGCGGAATAGCCCAGGAAATCCAGGTTCTGCCCACAAATTTCCGGGTCGCAGAGGAAGTTGATGAAGGTCTCGGCGGCTTCCTTTTCCTTGGCGCAGGTGGGGATGCACATGGCGTCAATGAACAGGTTGAAGCCCTGATGCTCCGGCATATAGAAGGCCAGATCCGGGTTCGCTTCCTGCATGGTCAGGAAATCACCGGCGTAGTAGGGGGCGATCCAGGCTTCCTCGTTCTCCATGGCGTCGAAGATCTGGTCCATCACATACTGCTGTACCACCGGCTTCTGCTCGGCCAGCTTATCGGCACAGGCCTGCAGCTCGGCGGGGTCTGTGGTGTTCACACTGTACCCCAGCATATACTCGGCAATGCCGAAGGCGTCCCGGGAGTTGTCGAACATCAGAATTTTATCCGCATACTTCTGGTTCCACAGCAGCTCCCAGCCGGTCACGTCTTCTTCGCTGACGTACTTGGTGTTGTAAATGATGCCCACGGTGCCCCAGGTATAGGGAACGGAATACTTATTTTCGGGGTCGTAATCAGTATTCTTGAAGGAGTCATCGATATACTTATAATTGGGGATGTTGTCGAAATTCAGCTCCTGCACCAGACCCTCTGCGATCATCCGCCCGATCATGTAGTCGGAGGGGATGATGACATCCACGGTCACGCCGCCGGCGGCCAGCTTGGTGTAGAGCACTTCGTTGGAATCGTAGGTGGAGTAGTTCACCTTGATGTTGGGATACTTGTCTTCAAAAGCGGCGATGACGTCCAGGGAATCGTCGTCGCCCTCGGAGATGTACTGTCCCCAGTTGAGGACGTTGATGGTGACCTGCTCGGTGTCGCTGCCGCAGCCGGACAGCACTGCGGCGCAGCTAACCAGCAGTGCTGCCGCTACAATGAGGGTGAGAACTCTTTTCATGTTTGTGATAACTCCTTTTTGTTTCTTTTATTTCGATACCGCATGAGCGGCAGAGCGCTTTTTCATGCCCCGTGCCTGCAGCAGGTTCATGACGATCATCAGGACCAGGATCAGCAGGAAGAGCAGGGTGAACATGGCGTAGACCTTGGGCTGGAGGGGCTTCTTCACATAGGTGTAAATTTGCACCGGCAGGGTCACGAAGTCCGTGCCGCTGACAAAATAGCTGATGACGAAGTCGTCCAGACTCATAGTGAAGGCCATAATGGCACCGCTGGCCACGCCGGGCATGATCTCCGGAAGGGTCACTTTGCAGAAGGCCTGCAAGGGCGTGCAGCCCAAGTCCAGGGCCGCATCCTTCAAAGAGGAGTCCATCTGCTTCAGCTTCGGCATGACGTTCAGAATGACATAGGGCAGATTGAAGGTCACATGGGCAATGAGCAGCGTCCAGAAGGTCAGGCTGTTGCGGATGCCCAGCATTTTCGTGCCGATGAAGATGAACAGCAGGGACAGGGAAACACCGGTGACGATGTCCGGGTTGGTCATGGGGATGTTGGTCAGGGTCATGACAGTCTTTCGCATTCTGGGATTCAGGCCGTTGATACCCACGGCGGCCACGGTGCCGAACACGGTGGCGATGCCGCTGGCCAGCACAGACAGCAGAATGGAGTTGCCCAGCAGCTTCAGCAGCGTCCGGTCCTTGAAAAGCCGCACATACTGCTGCAAAGTAAAGCTCTCGAAGCCCGCCAGACTTTTTCCGGTGTCGAAGGAAGCCACGATCAGCACGGCCATAGGCACATACAGGAAAATGAAGATGAGAACGGTGAACACCCGGTTGAATTTCTTCATGCGATGACACCGCCTTCCTCATCGCCGCCGAAGCGGTTCATAATGCCCGTGCAGACAAAGACCAGGATCATCAGCACCAGGCTCAGGGCCGCACCCAGATTGGGGTTGCTGCCCTGCTTGAACTGCCGCTCAATGACGTCGCCGATCATGACCGTGTCCGTGCCGCCCAATTTCTGGGAAATATAGAAGGTGGACACGGCGGGAACGAACACCATGGTCACGCCGGAGAGAATGCCCGGCATGGACAGGGGCAGAACGACCTTGCTGAAAACCTTCCGGCCGTTGCAGCCCAGGTCCTGAGCCGCTTCGATGAGCCGGTGGTCGATCTTCACGATGGTGGAGTACAGGGGCAAAATCATATAGGGCAGGTAGTTATAGACCATGCCCAGAATGACGGCCCCCGGAGTCCGGATGAGCGTAATGGGGCCCATGCCGATGAGGCCCAAAAGCCGGTTGATGATGCCGGTATCCTGCAGAAGCCCCACCCAAGCCAGGGTGCGCAGCAGGAAGCTCATGCACATGGGCAGCATCACCAGCATATACAGGAACTTCTGGGCCAGGGGGGACCGGTGGGCAATGTAGTAGGCCACGGGATAGCCCAGCAGCAGGCAGATGGCCGAGGACACCAGGGAATACCAGATGGAGGACCCCAGCACCGGCAGATACATTCCCAATTCCCGGATGTTGGTCAGGGAAAACTCCCCGGTAGCCGGGTCCGTCAGGGCGTAGTACGCCACCACACCCAGAGGGATGAGGGTAAAGGCTACCATCCAGAGAATGTAGGGGGTGGTCAGCAGAACGGATTTAGTCTTCTTCATTTCCGGCATCCTCCGTCAGCTCGTCATACTCGGCAGAGTACGAACTGTAATCGCCAAACATACCGGAATAGGCACTCTTGTGCATGATGTGGATGTCCTCCGGATTCAGCCGAATGCCGATGACCTCTCCCACACCATGGTAGTCCGTGGTCTGGATGAGCCACTTGAAGCCCCGGAACTCCACGATAATGTCGTAGTTCAGGCCCTTGAAGGTGATTCCCGTCACGGTACCCACCAGGGAACCCTCCGCCGCCGGAACGATGTCGATGTCCTCCGGGCGAATGACCACGTCCACAGGCTCGTTTTCGGCAAAGCCCTTGTCCACGCAGACAAAGGTCCGGCCGAAGAAGCGGACATTGTAGTCGGACAGCATCACGCCGTCAAGAATGTTGCTTTCGCCGATGAAATCCGCCACGAAGGCGTTCTTCGGCTCGTTATAAATATCCTCCGGTCGGCCGATCTGCTGGATGCGGCCCTTGTCCATGACCACAACGGTGTCGGACATACTCAGGGCTTCCTCCTGATCGTGGGTCACATAGATAAACGTGATGCCCATGGCCTGCTGGATACGCTTCAGCTCGTTCTGCATATCCTTCCGCAGACGCAGGTCCAACGCACCCAGGGGTTCATCCAGCAGCAGTACCTTCGGCCGGTTCACCAGCGCACGGGCAATGGCCACCCGCTGCTGCTGACCGCCGGACAGGGCGTCGATGCGCCGTGTCTCGTAGCCCTTCAGGCCAACCACTTCCAGCATCTGCTGTACCCGCTCGTGGATTTCCGCCTTGGGCAGCTTGGCTACCCGCAGGCCGAAGGCCACGTTGTCGTACACGTCCAGATGAGGGAACAAGGCGTACCGCTGAAAAACCGTATTGATCTGCCGTTTGTAGGCAGGTTCTTCATTGATACATTTCCCATCAAAAAGCACTTTGCCGGAGGTAGGCGTCAGAAAGCCGCCGATGATCCGCAAAGTGGTGGTTTTGCCGCAGCCGGAGGGGCCGAGCAGAGTGAGAAATTCATGGTCGTTGATGTAGAGATTGATGCCGTCGAGTATGCGCTCCCCGTCGAACTCCATGGTGAGATCCTGGAGCCTGATGAGTTCCTTGGACATTATCCTCCCCCGTTTCTTTTTATAGTTTTCTACAGTGTAGATATACACGAAAACGCCCGGAATGTCAACGGGTAAATCGCAAATTTTCTTCTTTTTTTTGAGGTGAAGATCCGCAGTGCAGGAAATTCCAAAAATAATTTGAAAATCCGGAAAAAGCTGTTTAATTTACCGGAATGTGGAAATACTTCACTTCGGAGGTGCTTAACAATGAGCAGAAAAATGAACGGCAGCGCCGCCGGGAAGGGCTACTACATAGCCCTGATCCTGTGCGCCGTTGCCATCGGGATCTCTGGCTATCTGTACTACAAAAATGCAAATTCGGACCCGGCTCAACAGGCCAACGAGCCTGCGGCCGTCACCGGCGGAAAGGACGTTCCGGCGGTGGCTACCAAGCCCACGATCACCAAGCCTCCGGCCACGGCGGCTGTGGAGGAATCGCTGAAAACCGCATCCCCGCTGGAGGGGGAGACCGCAGCGGCGTTTGCCATGGACGCCCTGGCCTATAACCCCACCACCCGGGATTGGCGGACCCACAACGGCGTGGACATTGCCGCCGAGGCGGGTACGGAAGTAAAGGCCGCCGCAGCAGGAACGGTGTACTCCGTGTACACCGACGACCAGATGGGCACCACGGTGGTCATCCGCCATACCGGCGGCTATACCACCACCTACGCCAGCCTGGCGGAGGACCCGGCGGTGGCCGCAGGCGATGAAGTGAAGCTGGGCCAGGCCATCGGCGCCGTGGGGCAAAGTGCCCTGCTGGAAAGCGCCATCGGCGACCACCTGCACTTTGCCGTCAGCAAGGACGGGGAAAGCGTGGACCCCATGGAGTTCCTGGGGAAGTAAAAAATTCGAAAAAAGCCACCCCCGGTGGGAATTTTCCCGCCGGGGGTGGTGCCATGCCGGGAGCCTCCCGACAATGTTTTGCATGGGCAGCGGCACGCCCCGATGCACCAAGTCTGGATATTCGAGCAGCAAAAAATCGACGCAGGGGCTAAAATGGTAGCGAAAATGGCTCCCCCTACGCCGGGGAGCCTTACGCCCCGCTGGAAGTTGGTACGGCACTGTTTCCTTCGACCTCATCCGTCACGGGCTATGGCCCGTGCCACCTTCCCCTCCAGGGGAAGGCGTTTCCTTCCGAATACAGCAAAACGGCCCCGGTAAAAACCGGGGCCGTTCTTTATGAATTCGCTTATGCGCCAAAGACCTTCAGCAGGAAGCCTGCGGCGATGGCGGAACCGATGACACCGGCCACGTTGGGGCCCATGGCGTGCATCAGCAGGAAGTTGGAGGGGTTGTACTTCTGGCCTTCCACGTTGGAAACACGGGCTGCCATAGGCACGGCGGACACACCGGCGGAACCGATGAGGGGGTTCACCTTGCCATGGGTCAGCGCACACATGACCTTGCCGCCCAGCAGGCCGCCCACAGTGGACAGGATGAAGGCACACACGCCCAAAACCACAATGGACAGGGTCTCGGTGGTCAGGAAGTTGGAGCCGACCATGGTAGCACCCACAGCGGTAGAAAGCAGGATGGTGACAATGTTCATCAGTGCATTCTGCACGGTGTCGCTGAGCCGGTCGGTGACGCCGCACTCCTTGAACAGGTTGCCCAGCATCAGGCAGCCGATCAGGGGAGCAGTGTCAGGCAGCAGCATGACCACGAAGATCGTGACCACGATGGGGAAGATGATCTTCTCAGTCTTGGACACGGTCCGGGTCTGGACCATCTTGATCTGCCGCTCCTTGGGAGTGGTCAGCCAACGCATGAACGGCGGCTGGATCAGGGGGATCAGCGCCATGTAGGAGTATGCCGCAATGGCGATGGCACCCAGCAGCCGGGGAGCCAGACGGGTGGTGGTCAGGACGGCCGTGGGGCCGTCTGCACCGCCGATGATGCCGATGGAAGCAGCCTCCGCAGCGGTGAAGCCCAGCAGCGTGGCGCCGAAGAAGGCGGCGAACACACCCATCTGAGCGGCAGCGCCCAGCAGCAGGCTCTTGGGGTTGCTGAGCAGGGGGCCGAAGTCGGTCATAGCGCCCACGCCCATGAAGATGAGGCAGGGGTAAATGCCCGCTTTGACGCCGATGTAGAAGATGTCCAGCAGACCGCCGTCGTGCATGATGGTGCCGAAGCCGATCTTACCGGCCATGAAGGAATCCCACAGCTCGGGATGGTACAAATTGCCGTTGGGCAGGTTGCTGAGCAGGCAGCCGAAAGCAATGCCCACCAGCAGCAGCGGCTCGAACTTCTTGACGATGCCAAGATACAGCAGCACGCAGGCGATGGCGATCATCACCAGGTTCTGCCAGCCGCCATCCATGAAGTTTGCGGAAACGGCGGCAAAGCCGGACTCGTTCCACAGCTTCAGAAGAATTTCGCCAACATTGATCATTGGTAGCCCTCCTTACGCGAGGACGACCAGAGGAGCGCCGGTATCGACTTTGGAGCCGTTGCTCACGAGGACCTGGGTCACGGTGCCGTCCTTGGGAGCCATGATCTCGTTCTCCATCTTCATGGCCTCCAGCACGCACAGCACGGTGCCGGCCTTCACGGTCTGATTGGCCGTGACGTTGACCTTCAGGATGGTGCCGGGCATGGGGGCGTTCACGGGGTCGCCGGCGCCGGTGACGACAGGCGCAGCAGGTGCAGCAGCGGGAGCGGCGGCAGGAGCAGCCACAGGGGCAGGAGCAGCAGCGGGAGCGGTAGGTGCAATGGCTTCGTACTCATCCAGGAGCATCGCCTTGCCTGCCTCGACCTCCACCTCATAGGTGCGGCCGTTCAGGGTCACTTTATACTTCATTGTTATTGAACCTCCTTGATGGAAATGAAGCGCAGCTCGTTCAGGGGCTTGCCCATTTTGTCTGCAACAATGGCCATGACCATAGCGGCAGTCTTGGGCTCCACATTATAGAGCTTCAGCTGACCGGCAGCGCCGGGAGCCGTCTTCTGGGGAGCCGCAGGAGCGGCAGCAGCAGGAGCAGCGGCGGGAGCGGCAGCCTTCTTCTTGGCGTCCTTGGCGGTAAAGATCTTGCCCACGATGATCACAACGATCATCAGCAGGATCAGGCCCAGGAACACAATGGCGTAGCCCAGCAGTGCGGAGACCGCCGCATCGCCCACGGCCAGGTGGGATTGGCCCAGCGCATTGGCTTCTAACAGATTCATAGAAATGCCTCCTTACGCCTCAGTGATGGTGTAGGTGACTTCGTTCTCTTCCTTGGCCTTCCGGTCCTCCAGGAACTTCTTGGTCTGAGTGGGATAGCAGATGTAGCTCATCACATCTTCTTCGCTTCTGGCCAGATCGCCCAGGGCAGCCTTGGCAGCCTTGAAGTCCTCGCCGGTGCGCTTGCTGTCCTCGATGCGGCAGTCCACAGGAGCGTCCATGCCAGCCTCGGTCAGGACCTTCTTCTGCAGCTCGGCGTTCACGGGAGCGGGCGCAATGCCGTACTCGCCCTTCAGGTAGCTCTTGATCTCCTTGGAGATGTTCTTGTAGCGCTCGCCCACCAGCACGTTGGTCACAGCCTGGTTGCCCACCATCTGGGACAGGGGGGTCACCAGAGGAGGATAGCCCATGTCGGCCCGGACGGCAGGAATTTCTGCCAGAGCGGCGTCAAACTTATCCATGGCGTGCATATCGGTCAGGTTGGCGATCATGTTGGAGAGCATACCGCCGGGGACCTTGTACACCAGAGCCTGAGCGTCGGTACCCATGGACTTGGGGTTGATCTTCTTCTCGTCGATGTACTTCTGCTTCAGGGGCTTGAAGTAATCGTTGACCTCGTTGATGACCTTCTCGTTCAGGCCGGTGTCGATGCCCAACTGCTCCAGAGCGTAGTAAATGGTCTCGGTAGCGGGCTGGGAAGTGCCGTTGGACATGCAGGAGGTAGCGGTGTCGATGATGTCCACGCCGGACTCGATGGCCTTCATGATGGTCATGTAAGCCATGCCGGTGGTGCAGTGGGTGTGCAGGATCAGGGGCAGGGTCACGCCGGCGTCCTTCACGCCCTTGAACAGGGCCTCGGCCTCGGCGGGGCTCATGGTACCGGCCATATCCTTCAGGCAGATGGTATCGAAGCCCATGCTCTGCAGCTCCTTGCACATCTCGGCGTACTTGGCCGGGGTGTGGACCGGGGACTGGGTGTAGGAAATGCAGCCGGAAGCCACGGTGTTCTTGTTGGCGTACTTCTTGGTAGCCTCCAGAGCGGTGCCGATGTTCCGGAAATCGTTCAGTGCGTCAAAAATACGCAGGATGTCGATGCCGTTCTTGATGGACAGTCCCACAAACTTCTCCACCACGTCATCGTGATAGTGCTTGTAGCCCAGCAGGTTCTGGCCACGCAGCAGCATTTGCAGCTTGGTGTTGGGCATGGCCTTGCGGAACTTCCGCAGACGCTCCCAGGGATCCTCGTTCAGGTACCGCAGGCAGCTGTCGAAGGTAGCGCCGCCCCAGCACTCCACGGAGTAGTAACCGGCCTTGTCCATGGTGGACAGGATGCCCTCCATATCGGCAAAGGGCATACGGGTGGCCATCAGGGACTGGTTGGCATCCCGCAGGACGGTTTCAGTAAAACGGACTTTTTGAGCCATGTTGTCTTGACCTCCACAGAATAGATTTGGATATTCCGGGCCGGTCGGAGACGGTCCTCAGGGGCAAAGGTCTGCGCCGCAAAATTGCAGCGTACACATTCGCCCCCGGAAAAGCATTGATCTCCGGCTGGCCCGGTATCCCCGGCGGTTTTGCCGCCGGGGAAATAGGGGGAAAATTACTCAGCCTTGGGGCCGGCAGCCACCAGAGCCTTGCCATGCTCGTTGCCTTCGTACTTGGCGAAGTTCTTCACGAAGCGGTTGGCCAGGTCGGCAGCCTTGGTCTCCCAGTCGGCCACGTTGGCGTAGGTGTCTCTCGGGTCCAGGATGGCCGGATCAACGCCGGGCAGCTCGGTGGGGACCTCGAAGTTGAACACGGGGATGGTCTTGGTGGGAGCGGTGTTGATGGCGCCGGACAGGATGGCGTCGATGATGCCGCGGGTATCCTTAATGGAGATACGCTTGCCGGTGCCGTTCCAGCCGGTGTTGACCAGGTAAGCCTTAGCGCCGGACAGCTTCATCTTCTTGACCAACTCCTCGGCGTACTTGGTGGGATGCAGCTCCAGGAAGGCCTGGCCGAAGCAAGCGGAGAAGGTGGGGGTGGGCTCGGTGATGCCACGCTCGGTACCGGCCAGCTTTGCGGTGAAGCCGGACAGGAAGTAGTACTGGGTCTGCTCCGGGGTCAGGATGGACACGGGAGGCAGCACGCCGAAGGCATCAGCGGACAGGAAGATCACGTTCTTCGCAGCAGGAGCAGCGGAGATGGGCCGCACGATGTTCTTGATGTGGTCGATGGGGTAGGACACGCGGGTGTTCTCGGTGACGGACTTGTCGGTAAAGTCGATCTTGCCGCCCGCGTCCACGGTCACGTTCTCCAGCAGAGCGTCCCGGCGGATGGCGTTGTAGATGTCGGGCTCAGAGTCCTTATCCAGGTTGATGACCTTGGCATAGCAGCCGCCCTCGAAGTTGAACACGCCGTTGTCGTCCCAGCCGTGCTCATCATCACCGATCAGCAGACGCTTGGGGTCGGTGGACAGGGTGGTCTTGCCGGTGCCGGACAGGCCGAAGAAGATGGCGGTGTTCTCACCGTTCAGGTCGGTGTTGGCGGAGCAGTGCATGGAAGCAATGCCCTTCAGCGGCAGGTAGTAGTTCATCATGGAGAACATACCCTTCTTCATCTCGCCGCCGTACCAGGTGTTGATGATGACCTGCTCACGGGAAGTGATGTTGAAGGCCACGCAGGTCTCGGAGTTCAGGCCTAGCTCCTTGAAGTTCTCCACCTTTGCCTTGGAGGCATTGTAGACAACGAAGTCGGGGGTGAAGTTCTTCAGTTCCTCAGCGGTGGGCTTGATGAACATGTTGGTGACGAAGTGTGCCTGCCATGCCACTTCCACGATGAAGCGGACAGCCATGCGGGTGTCCTTGTTTGCGCCGCAGAAAGCATCCACAACGTAGAGCTTCTTGTTGCACAGCTCCTTGACAGCCAGATCCTTCACGGCCTTCCAGGTGGACTCGCTCATGGGATGGTTGTCGTTCTTGTACTCGTCGGAAGTCCACCACACGGTGTTCTTGGAGTTCTCGTCCATGACGATGTACTTGTCCTTGGGGGAACGGCCGGTGTAGATACCGGTCATCACGTTCACGGCGCCCAGCTCGGTGAGTTTGCCCACCTCATAGCCGGACAGACCGGCCTTGGTCTCTTCCTCGAACAGCTGCTCGTAGGAAGGATTGTAGACCACTTCGGTAGTACCGGTAATGCCATACTTTTCCAGACCATTGATTTCCATAGTGTATCTTTCCTCCTAAAATAAAGTTATGCGGAAAACCCGCAATTTTAACAGGATCGGTGGGCTTTGGGAAATCCCAACTTCCACCAAGTACATTCTAGCACATTCCCGCCAGAATGTCCACCGTTTTTTCAGCAATTTTTTACCGATTCGGTCGGATTCGGCACCCTTCCAGCCGTTTCCTGCAAGACCGGCCATCCCCTGTTCCCCCGCACTCTTGCCGGTCCGCGAGCAGCGTTCATTCATCCCTATATTAAGTGCATTTTCCGCATAAAAAATCGCCGCCCCGGAGTTTTCCGGGGCGGCGGATTTTTTACTTGGACTTCTCGGCCTTCTTGGCGGCCTTGGCCTTGGCCTTGGCTTCCTGCGCCTTCTTGGCCTCTTCCTTGGCGGCGGCTGCTGCGGAGTCGTTGGTGGACAGGGCCCACTTGGCAAACTCGATGCGGACCTGATCGGCGCCGGTCTCGATGACGAACTTGTCGTCCTTCACGCTGACGACGGTGCCGGTAATGCCGCCGATGGTGGTGATCTCATCGCCGACCTTCAGGGCAGAGCGCATCTGCTCGGCTTCCTTCTTCCGCTTGTTCTCCGGACGGATGAGCATGAAGTAGAAAATGCCGATCATCAGGACCAGCATCACAAGGGCGCTGGCCATTCCGCCGCCGGCAGAGGCAGCAGCGGTGGTATCCAAAAATTGAAGCATAAGGGGGTCTCCTTTATTAGAAATTCCTATTCATTATAGCATTTCCACAGAGAAATGCAAGGGGTAATTAAATTCTTCTGGCCAGTTTTTCCGAATATTCCCGGCGGAAGGCGTCGAATCGGCCCTCATCCAGGGCCTGACGGATCTTTTCCATGAGTTTATTGTAGAAATACAGGTTGTGCATCACGCACAGCCGCATGGCCAGCATCTCCTCCGCCACGAACAGGTGACGGATATACGCCCGGCTGTACCGGCGGCACACGGGGCAGTCGCACTGGCTGTCAATAGGCCCCAGATCCCGGGCATATTTGGCGTTTTTCAGGTTGATGGCCCCTTCCCAGGTAAAGAGCCGGGCGTGCCGGGCATTCCGGGCGGGCATCACGCAGTCGAAGAAGTCCACGCCGCGGGCCACGGATTCAATAATATTGGTGGGGGTCCCCACGCCCATGAGATACCGGGTCTTGTTCTTGGGCATATATTCCTCTACGGCCTCGATGATGTCGTACATCTCCTCCGCCGTCTCGCCTACGGCCAGACCGCCGATGGCGTAGCCGGGCAGGTCCAGGTCCGCAATGCGCTTCATGTGGTCGATGCGCAGGTCCGCATAAGTGCCGCCCTGATTGATGCCCCAGAGCATCTGCTTGGGGTTCACCGTGTCCGGCAGGGCGTTGAGCCGGGCGTTCTCCGCCTTGCACCGGACCAGCCAGCGGTAGGTCCGGTCCACGCTCTGCTTTACATAATCCTTCGGAGCCGGGTTTTCAATGCACTCGTCGAAGGCCATGCACATATCCGAACCCAGGTGGGACTGAATCTGCATACTCTCCTCCGGGCCCATGAAAATTTTATGGCCGTCAATATGGGAGGCGAAGGTCACGCCTTCCTCCTTGATTTTCCGCAGGGACGCCAGGGAAAACACCTGAAATCCGCCGGAATCCGTCAGGATCGGGCCGTCCCAGGTCATAAATTTATGCAAGCCGCCGCAGTCCTTCACCAGCTCGTCGCCGGGGCGCAGATGCAGGTGGTAGGTGTTGGACAACTCCACCTGGCAGCCGATGTCCTTCAGGTCCTTGGCGCTGAGAGCGCCCTTGATGGCTCCCTGGGTGCCAACGTTCATAAAGACCGGGGTCTGGACCGTGCCGTGGGCGCAGGTAAACACGCCCCGGCGGGCTTTGCCCTCGGTTTTCAGCAATTCAAACATGAATATCTCCTTTTTTGGTGTTTTTCAGCAGATAGAGCCGGGTCGGCTCCTCGGTCCCCATGCGGGTCCGGAACAGAATATCCTTCCAATAGGAAAAGCCGCATTTTTCAATGACCCGCCGGGACTGACGGTTTCTCAGGAAATGCCCGCAGGTCAGAAAATCAAAATCCTGTGCCCCGAAGCACTCCGCAATGACCGCCCGGACCGCCTCCGGCATCAAGCCCTGCCCCCAGCGGTCCTTGGCAAGCACATAACCAATTTCCCGGCCTCGCCAGTCCTCCGGCGGGTCCTCACAGTGTCCCGTAGGTTCCAGGCCCAGAGAGCCGATGACCCGGCCGGTGGCCTTTTCCTCCAGGGCCAGGGTCTTTTTCTCGTCCATAAACAGTTTCAGAATGGCGGCAGACTTCTCCCGGTTCTCGTGGTGAGCCCAACCGGCCATCTCCCCTACCCCCGGCACGCTGGCATAGCGGTAAAAGTCCTCCAGATCCTCTTCCCGCCATGGCCGCAGCATCAGCCGCTCCGTCTCCAAGCGCCAGGTCGTCACATCCACAAATGCGTCCATAGTTCCCCTCTTTCCGAATCAGTGCTCGGCACTCTGCGGTTCCTCCGCAGGGAATTCCGATTCCGTCCGTTTCCTGCGGCTTACAAGGAACGGGATGCCATCCTCATAAATACACTGCCGCAAAAACAGGTTCACCGCCGTAGACAGGTCCAGTCCCAATTCCGCAAACAGCTCCTGGGCCTGCGCCTTCACATCTGCATCAACGGAAATACTTGTCGAAATTTTTGCCATGGATGCCCCCTCCTTTTGCCTATATTTTACCACAGACCGTTCTTTTGTCAATATATCTTATATAGATTATACTTATAATTTACAGGATAAGCATGGCATCCCCAAAGGAGAAAAACCGATACCGCTCCCGGACGGCGATGTTGTAGGCGTTCAGGATATGCTCCCGGCCCGCAAAGGCGGACACCAGCATCACCAGAGTGCTTTCCGGCAGGTGGAAATTCGTCACCAGGCCGTCCATGGCCTTGAATCGATAGCCGGGATAGATGAAAATTTCCGTCCAGGCGCTCTTTTCCGAGAAGGTCCCGTCCTCGTTCACCAGAGATTCCAGGGTCCGGCAGGAGGTGGTCCCCACGCAGATGATGCGCCCGCCGTTTTTCTTCGTCTCGTTGAGCAAATCCGCCGTTTCCTGAGACATCATGCAGAATTCCGAGTGCATATGATGCTCCGTGACCTCCTCGGCCTTCACAGGCCGGAAGGTCCCCAGTCCAACGTGCAGCGTCACAAACGCCTCGTTGACCCCCTTCTCCCGGATGCGCTGGAGCAGGTCTTTCGTGAAGTGCAGGCCCGCCGTGGGGGCGGCCGCGGAGCCGCTTTCCCGGGAATACACGGTCTGATACCGCTCCTGGTCCTGCAATTCCTCCTTGATATAGGGAGGCAGGGGCATTTTGCCCAGCCGTTCCAGAATTTCCAGGAAAATTCCCTCATATTGGAATTCCACCACCCGGTTTCCGTCCTCCCGGACCTCCGCCACCGTGGCCGTCAGGCTGCCGTCCCCGAAGGAGACGATCTGGCCCACCTGCATCTTCTTGCCGGGGCGGCACAGGCACTCCCAGCGCTTGCCCCCCAGATCCTTCAGCAGCAGCACCTCCACGGCGCCGCCGGTGGGCCGGTGGCCCAGAAGGCGAGCGGGCAGCACCCGGGAATCGTTCATCACCAGGCAGTCACCGGGCTGCAAATAATCAATGAGGTCATAAAAATGCTTATGGGTCACGTTTCCCGTGTCCCGGTCCAGCACCATCAGCCGGGACTCGTCCCGCTTTTCCAGAGGGGTCTGGGCGATCAGCTCCTCCGGCAGGTCATACCAAAAATCCTTCGTTTTCATAAAGAAAACTCCTTTACACCATAGATTCTCGGATTATACCATAACCGGCCCGAAAGTGCAACGGCAGGGCGCAAAAAATGCCGCAGCAGGGCCTCTGCTGCGGCAAATATTTTACGGCTCCCGGAAGAGTGCGGCCGTTTTGTACAGGTAAATGAGCCGCTGGGTGCCCACAACGATCAGGCCGATCGCAGCGACCAGCACTGCCAGCAAGCCTATGACTGCCGTGAATACGCTCTGCATCATGGCCACCAGCGTCCCCACCAGCAGTACGGCCACCATGACCCAATACCGCTTCCAGAGCTTCTGCCATTTTTCTGCCAGAGCATCGTCCTTCACGCCGGTCAGCACGATGCAATTGGCTTCGCACTCGTAGTAGATGCTGGCCGCACTCAACGCCATCGTCACGATCAGGGCCAGTGCCGACAGGAGCTGGGAACCTGCCAGGAAATCATCCGGAACCGGCAGCATAATGATCCCGATCACCGCCACCGCCACCTTTATCCAGGCCGCATAGCCGTAAATCTTTTCTTCCTTGGACAGCAGGAACAGCAGCACGCACTCCGCAATGCCCACCAGAATGCCCAGAATTTCCCCCGGGAATTTCAGCCCGGGCAGCGCCTGCACAATGGTGTTGTTGGTCATAAAAGAAACAATCAGCGAGGGTATCAGCATCCAGAAGTAAATCCAGAGCCACTTCCCCACATCCTTGCGCTGACGGCGCAGGGCCTGTCCGGCTTCCTTGGCCGCCGAGCGCTGCTTCCGCCGCTCCGGCATCACCGAAGCCCCGGCGCACAGAATACAGGTCTTTTGCGAATCACAGCCCAGGCAGGTGGCGCAGCCCTTATCCCGGGCGCACTGGGCAATGTCGCAATCGTTCCCCAACCAGCTTCCCGGACCCTGCCTGCATCCGGGACAAAGGGAGTTCTGGTATTCCGCACATTCCGAACAGTTTTTTCCGCAATAGGTTTCCGCCATGGCATGTCCCTCCGTATGTGATTTTTGGGGTATTCCGGTTTCAGTGTAACAGATTCGACCAATTTTTTCAATAGGCAAATCCAAACATTTCCGCATAGATTGGCCTGGAGGGATCAACATGATGGAAAACGTCTTTTTTCAGGGGGCCTGCACGGCCCTTGTCACCCCGTTTCTGGGAAATTCCGTAAATTACCCCATGATGCTCCGGCTGCTCCAACGGCAGCTGGACGCCCACATTCCAGCCGTGGTCATTGCCGGGACCACCGGCGAAGCCCCCACCCTTACCGACCACGAAAAGCTGGAGCTTATCCGCCGGTGCAAGGAATTCGTGGGGGACCGGTGCAAAATTCTCGCCGGCACCGGCAGCAACTCCACCGCCCACACCGTGGACCTGAGCATGGCGGCGGAGGAAGCCGGGGCCGACGGGCTGCTGGTGGTCAGCCCCTACTACAATAAGCCCACGGCGGAGGGACTGTTCGCCCATTACTTATCCGTGGCCCACGGGGTGAAAATCCCGATTATTCTCTACAACGTCCCCAGCCGCACCGGCACGGACATCCCCGTCAGCGTCTACCGGCGGCTCAGCCGGATACCGAACATTGTCGGGGTCAAGGAAGCATCTTCCGACATAAGCAAGGTCAGCCGGATTTTAGCCGCCTGCGGCCCCCGGTTCGCCGTCTGGACGGGGAATGATGCCCTGACGGTCCCGGCCATAGCCCTGGGAGCCAGCGGGGTCATTTCCGTCACAGCCAATCTGTTCCCGGAGCGGGTCCAGGCCATGGCGGCCGCCGCTCTGGACGGTGATCTGGACACTGCCGCAGCCCTGAGCCTTTCCCTGACACCCCTGAACGGCCTTCTTTTCCGGGAAACGAACCCCATTCCCGTGAAAGCGGCTCTGGAATTGCTGGGCTTTGACTGTGGCCAGTGCCGCCTGCCCCTGACCGGTCCCGCCGAGGAAACGCTGGCCGGGCTAAAAGCCGCCCTGCCGGGCCTGTAAGGAGTCTTTCCGTGCTTTCTTCCAAAAGCGTTTGACTTTTTGCGAACGATTTGCTATACTATAACCAGATAGGGGGAGTCCCCTCATCCAAGGAGGTTACAGCAAATGGAAAAGAACATCATTACCATCAGCCGTGAGTTTGGCAGCGGCGGCCGGAGCATTGGCCGTCTGGTGGCTCAGAAGCTGGATATTCCGTTTTATGATAAAGAACTGGTGAACCAGATCGCACTGGAATCCGGCTTTGCGCCGAAATTTGTGGAAGATCACGGGGAGGATTCCCCCGGAACCAGTCTGTTCTCCTACGCCTTTGCCCCCCAGGGGGTCCCCGGCGTGATGAACGGCCTGTCCACGGCGGATTTTCTTTGGAACATCCAGTGCAGCGTCATTCTGCAGCTGGCCGAAAAAGGCCCCTGCGTCATCGTGGGCCGGAATGCGGACTACATCCTCAAGGACCGGAAGGACACCCTGAACGTCTTTATCCACGCCGACATGGACTTCCGGGCGGACCGGATCGTGCGGCTCTACGGCGAATCCGAAAAGAGCCCCCAAAACCGGCTCAACGAGAAGGATAAGCGCCGGAAGGTGAACTATCAGCACTACACCGGCCGGAACTGGGGCGAGGCCAAGAATTACGACCTGTGCCTGAAATCCAGCACCCTGGGCATCGAGACCTGCGCCGACATCATTGCCGAAATGGCCATGGGCACCAACCATGTGGAGTCCCCGGCCCCTGCAGGAGAGAAAAAGTAAACAGCAGCGCCGGAAAAATCCCGCATATCGGGTCAACCGTTCGCCGCAAATCAACCTTGAACGGGTCCCTTCTTTTAGAAGGGACCTTGTTTGTATCTGCGTGACGCTGCATCACAGGAAGGAGCGCTTCATGGACCGTATTTTCCGGAAACTCGCCCCTATCGTCCTCATTGTTTTGCTGTTGTGCGGGTGTGCTGCGCCCGCCCAACAGCAAGTTACGAAGCAATATGGCAGCGACACTGTGACTGTGGACTACGTCAAGGGGACCATCACATTTCGGGAGGATGTCTACCATTTTGAGGACCAGGGGCTGAACTATCTGCTGTTTTATCCGGACGGGGAGGCCTGTCCCGTCCATATCTCCGGCGGAACTGTCTCGGTGACAGACGATACTTCCAACATCAACACCCGGCGCTACCTTGCCCCCGGCGTACTTGCAAGTTTCCTGACAGAGGAGCGCCCCATACCTGTCGTGCATTTCACCGCCTTCTTCTGGGCTTTTCTTATTGTGGGAGCGGCCATGCTCATTTTCCCCAGGGCCTTCTGGTTCCTTTCCCACGGGATGTTTTTCCGGGATTCCGAACCCAGCGATCTGGCGCTGATATTCTACCGTGTCCTGGGCGGCGTGTGCCTCGTCCTGGCGATCGTCAGCCTCTCCGGCGGGTTGTACTGAGAAACAAAAAACCGCCCCAAATGTGCGGAAAATAGCCTTGCCCTGGGGGTTGTGCCCCGCGCAGCGAATAGAAATATTCATGACTGCCGGTGGCAGTCATACCTCTACTAAGTGGCTCGGCATTAGCCGAGACGGATGAGGAGCGGTAAAATCTAATGGCGAGGCAATGGCACCCCCTACACAGGGGAGGCTTTTCTCTGTCCCGGCAGCCCCTACATTGTTTTTACCACCCAATCATCGCAGGAAAGCGGGCGGGGCGTGCCGCCGCCCCTACAATGCCCTGCCGGAGGCGCATCCCGCTCCGCATATTGGAATCGTGTTGTCACACGGCAAAAAACTCGTCCCCGGTGGGAAATTCCACCGGGGACGGCTTTTTACTTACGCATCCAAATTTCTTACTTAACCCGCACTTGCAATGGCGGCATTGGCCACGGCGGCAGATTCCTTCATGGCCTCCTCGGCGGAAATTTCTCCGTTCAGCGCCCGCAGGGCCTGCTCGTTCAGGGCGGCAGCCACGTCGGTGTAGGCAGTCAGGGTGGTCTCAGCGTAGGCGGGCAGGTCCGTGCGGCCCACGACCCGGTTGTAGGAGTCCACGTCGATCCACTTCTTGGCCTCGTCCTCGGAGCCGTAGATGATGTCCAGCGCAGAGCCGACCTCGGTGCCCTTCCACATGGGCTGATGACCGGCGGCCACCAGGTACTTCACGCCGTAGGTGGAATACCATTTCAGGAAGGCCCAGGCGGCATCCTCATCCTGGCAATTCAGGGCAATGCCCGCATGGGAGAAGGGGGACACACCGGACATATAGTTGGTCTGGCCCTTTTCCTCCACGGGATAGGGGGCGAAGCCGGTGATCCAGTTCACATCCGGATAGTTGGTGGTGTCGTGCAGGAACCGGGTGATGTTGTTGGTGACAGTGGAAGCTGTCTGGTACTGGCAGAAGGTCATCTGGGTCTGGATGTTGTCCGCCCGATAGGTAGCCTTCGGGAACCAGATCTTGTCCTCCAGCTCGGCCTTCAGCTCCCGCTGGAAGGAGGAGACCACACGGGCATCGTCATAGGATGCCTTGCCGTCGGCAGTGTAGTACATATCGCCGCCGGTCTGCTGCAGGTAGGGATACAGGAAGAAGTTGATGGAACCGCCGTCGGAGCCGCCGTAGACCTCTACGGTGCCGTCAGCAGCCACCTTGGTCATCTGCTCGCAGGCCGCCAGATATTCGTCCCAGGTCCATTCCGTGGGCAGTTCGCCCAGACCGGCCTCGTTCCAGGCGGTCATGTTGATGGCAATGTAGGTAGAAAGGCCGCCGCAGGGGAAGGTGTAGATGTGGCCGTCGTACTTGTAGCAGTCGAAGGCCCACTGTTCCAGCAGGTCGATGCCATCGGCCTCGCACTTGTCGGTCAGGTCCAGGAACAGGCCATTTTCCCAGCGCTTGTAGGTATTGTTCAGGCCAAAAGATGCCAGAACGTCCACCTCGCCGCCCATGATGGCGGTGTTCACGGCCAGGTTGCCGTCGGAGTTGTTGCTGTAAGTGTTCAGGGTGACTTCAATGTTGGGATAGGTCTTGTTGAAGTCGGCGATCAGGGCATCCATACCGGCGTTGCCCTTGAAGGGGATCCAGAAGTTCACTTTTCCGGACATATTGGTGTCTTTTTCCAGGATCCAATCGGTGGAAACGCCGGTTTTCTCCGGCTCCGT
>QWCN01001492.1_pt1 | contig 35708 bp, 33 predicted proteins | sample 1972711 | NCBI WGS metagenome assembly QWCN01 (sample SAMN09866707, study PRJNA288562) | Human gut metagenome isolate term1_stool, whole genome shotgun sequencing... | isolation source: gut | host: Homo sapiens | place: USA: California
ATCTTTTGCATAATGTGTCAGGTTACACGGAAGTACCCCTCAGTCACCTACGGTGACAGCTCCCCTAAAGGGGAGCCATATACACAAAAGGGAGCCTGAATAAAAATAGCCTCCCCTTTAGGGGAGGGGAACCGTCATTAGACGGTGGAGGGGTTCTTGTGGAATCTTTTGCTTGGTGTAAAAGATTTACGCAAAAATCCCTCAGTCAGCCTACGGCTTGCCAGCTCAGCACAAGGCACGCCCTGCGGGTGCCCTTTCAGGGGAGCCATATACACAAAAGGGAGCCTATACACCCAAAGGGAGCCTATTTTTAAAAATACAGCCAAACAAAAAGAGCATCTCCCACAGGATCACTCCCGTGCAGAGATGCTCTTTTGAGAGCAAATCGGATTTATTTTGCCTTTACTTTGCTGCCGCGTCCTTTTCAGCACGCTTCAGCCAGACGTTTGCCAGATCTACGGCTTCATACAAATTCGGTCGGTCGGAAGTCTTGGTGATCGCCTTCACAGGATCCGGCTCCTTGGTTGCGATCTGATAGACGCGAATCTTGTCTGCAACCTTCAGCCCGTTCACTTCCTGCTGATGCACGATCTGCATCATTACCACGAATGGCTCTGACATATACCCATAATAGATTTCGTTTCCCTTGCGTACCAGAGGATACCCCCGATACATAAAAAATTCCTGATTCATTGCTGTTCCTTCCTTTCTCCGGAACGGTCAGCCCCCTGACTTAGCTCCAGTTCGTCGTAAAGTCCTGACTTGTGTCGTCGTAGATGTTCATGTTGTTCAGCAGTGTGTCCAGATAAGTTTTACGGCAGGTGTACGCCGACTTGCCGTCTGCGGTGATCAGACAGGTGAAATCATCAATGGCGTAGAACTGTAAATCCCGTTCGAACTTGTCGTCCTGTGTCTTGACGTGGATTTCTCCCAGCATCTCCCCTGCCGGCTCGCCGTCCAGCTTGACGGTTTCCGCCGTGGTGTTCAGCAGGAACGAGTAGAACTGGCGGTAACGTTCCTTGTCGGTACTCTCTCCGTTCAGGGTGACGACCGCGGTGTCCTTATCGCTGCCGGTCACCTGAAACTGGAACTTCTGCTCGCCGACGCTGACATCCAGTGAGCCTACGTCCCAGACATAGGTGCCCAGCACCAGCTTGGAAGCAATATCCGTGGGCGTTGTTGTCGCCCAGACCAAGTTTTCCTCGGTCACCTGATAGATCGCGTCCACACCGTTCAGCATCGCATAATAGTACACCGTTTCCGTACCGTTCTCCTCATCTTTTTCGGTAAAGCGTTCGCCGAATGTCAATACATATGTGTTGCCGTCTGCACACGCCATGGTTGCCGTTCCGAACGGGTCGTCCAGTCCGGCATTGGCGATGTCCTCTGCCGAGGGGTGCGGAACTGCAACCTTTTCCGCTTTCAGTCCGAACATGCCGGTCACCACCGGTGTCGAACGGTCTACGCTCAGATATGCCGGCACCGGCGATACCATTTCATGGCTTGCCACAGTGCCGCCCATATTGGTGTTGTCTGCGGCATCTTCGTCATAGTCCAGCTCCAGCGTATAGTCCATATCCTTGCGTTCCACAGTCAGCTTGTTGACAATGGGATAATCATTGGTATCCGCCGGTGCTTCCAGCATCGTAGTGGACAGGAAATCCGTTGCGGATTTGCTGAAGTTTGCCACCAGCGACGTTTTCACCGTGTAGACGGTGTCCTTGTCTGCCGGTGCAAAGTAGGTATTGGAAGCATCTGCGGCAGCATTGCCCACGCGGAAGCTGTAGTCGCTGCCGTCGGCGAAATGCAGTGTGACTGCGATCGCCTCGGCATCGTCCAGCCCGAATTTTTCCAGATCAGAGCAGTTTTCTTCTACCACCCCGTTGGCTTCCATAGAAGCGGTATTGTTGGACAGTGTCCACAGGGTGGAGGTATCCATAGGCAGATCTTCCAAGCCGGACACGGCATATGCCGCATGGTCATCTCCCGTGCCGGTGCCCTCTGCCGTGCGAACCACTGCAAAGGAACCGCTGCCGTTGGTGATGTCAATAGAAGTCACATCGTTCGGGTCTTCCGAGGTCAGCGAAATGCTTTCCTCGCTGCTGTCAGAAGAAGACACGGAAGAAGAATCCTCCTCCGGTGTATTCCGCAGCAGGAAAAACGATGCCGTGCCCAGTGCTGCCACCAGCACCACGCCGCCGATGATCCCCAGTGCTTTTTTACGCATGATGTGCCTCCCTTAACGATACCGTCTGCGGACTGCAACGATCACGCCAGCCACAACAACTGCCAGCGGAATGAGGAATACCACGACCAGACGGATCGCTTTCAGCTGTGTTGCAGATGCGGAGATCGAAGTCTGTGTCAAGTCCTTGGAAGCAACTACGATGCTGTCTTCCTTGCCGCAGACAGAGTTCAGCAGACCTACAAAGTATTCCGCATTGTTGTATGCCGAATTCTGTACCAGATTTACGTCCAGCATCGACATGGAGCCCAGCACGATCACATCACTTTCAATGAAAGCGTCACCGGTGGACTGCTGGTCACGGCAGAGTGCCATAACGGTATTCTGTCCCTTGGGTGCGGAATTCTTATCGAAAGAAGTGGTGGTAGCAGCTGCTTCGGTGGCTGCCTCTGTAGCTTCCTGACTGTCCGCAGAACCGTCAGCCACAGCAGCAGTGCTGTCTGTGCTGTAGTCCTTCGGCGACAGCGGGTAGCAGTAAGAAGTATCCGACGAGGTCAGCAGTGCCGTTACCGTTCTGCCGTTGTTGGCGGTCAGTGTCTGGATCGGACGTGCCATAGGAGCCACGATCGGCAGGCTGGCATTTGCCAGATTACCGGTATAGTCTTCTTCATCTGTCACTGTCACGACCGGAGCCACGAAGCTTCTGTTGTTGCTCTGGGACAGGAGAATGTTGACTTCCTGATTGGTGCTGTTGTTTTCGTCGATGACAGAACTGTAATCCACCTGTACGTTCCACTCTTTCAGGAATGCGTCCAGATTCGGAGTGGAAGACTGGGTGTAGTCTGCGATGTAGACCAGCTGCTTGCCCAGCTTGCCGTCGTTGTACATGAAGTTTTGCAGCTTCTGTACAGCGTCGGTGGTCAGGTCTGTCTTAGGAGCCGGCAGCACCAGAATGTCATACTTTTCTGTATCCAGTGTGTCGTTGATCATGTCCAGACGGCTCACATCATAACCGTTTTCGTCCAGCAGGTTTTCCATTGCATAGAACGCATAGGTGTTGGGGTCAGAAGAAGTGTTGGTCTGTGCAAAGATCGGGCTGCCGTTGGTGGTGGCAATGATGCCCACAGTCTTGGGATTGGAATCGGTAACGTTCATGATACCGGAAGTCAGCGTCTGTTCGCCCTTGAACGCGGTGATGCAGTCTGCAAAGCTTGCCATGCCGTACTGATAGTACTGGTACTTCTGCTGATCCACTTCAAACATATCAGTGGTAGTGTTGTACACCTTGATGCGGCTGCCGCTGGTGATGATGATCTCATTGGACTGGATCGAACCGCCGTACAGTTCCTGATACTTGGACAATACGTCCGGATCCTTGGTGGTGTCAAAATAGGTCACACTGATGCGGTCGGAATAGCCCTGATACTTGGACAGGGTTTCCGCGATCATCTTATTGTTCTTGTCCGAAGTGAAAGTAGCTTCATCGGAAGAAATGGCAATGTCCACGTCTTTATCCATATTGCGGATATAGTCCAGTGTTTCATCGCTGATCGCATAGAGGTTTGCGGTGGTCAGATCCAGCTTAAAATCCGGATACCGCTTGCCGATCTGGGTGACCACGACGTTGACCAGTACCACAACTGCCACAAAGATCACGGTGATCGCAGTTGCCAGACCGCCGTATTTCAGCTTTTTCCGGTTCTTCAGTTTTTTCTGCTGTTTTTCCAGAGAAGCCTCTGCTGTTTCTGTATGTTTCTGTTTTTCCATTGGTGATGTCCTCCTCTCAACTCCAACGCCGTTTTTCGAACACGCGTACCGTAAAGAAGTTGAAGATCACTGCCGTACTTACATAAAACAGCACGCCAGCCGGATCAAACAGACCGGCAGTGAAATCATAGTATCTGGTGTAGAACGACAGAGCATTCAGAACGGTGGGAACAACCGGTACATTTTCTGCATACCGTGCCACCACGTCGATCAGAGCCAGTGCCAGCAGAACGATCATGCCCAGCACAGCGGCAACTACCTGATTTTCGGTCAGGGACGAGATGAACAATGTCACGGCAATAAAGGCTGCTCCCAGCAGGAACAGTGCCAGAATGTTGGAGATCACGATGCCCCATGCCACTGCCCCGAAAAAGCTCAGGATCAGAGCATAGACAAAAATGATTGCCAGACCAATGGTATACAGCGTGAGGGCTGCCAGATATTTTCCCATGACGATGCCGCCGATGGAAACCGGTGCCGTCAGAAGTCCCTGTTCGGTCTTTTGCTTCTTTTCCTCACTGAACAAACGCATGGTCAGTACCGGAATCAGAATGGTGATGACGAAAAACAGGCTGCTGAACAAGTTGGACATATCGGTCGTTGCCATTGCCAGCGACGAGCCGAAGAAGAAATAGCCTGCTGCCAGATAGAACACTGCCAGAAAAACATAGGCAATGCTGGAGGTGAAAAACGCTCCGACTTCACGGCGATAGATCGCACCCATTACGCTTCGCCTCCTTCTTGTTTCTGTGCAGCATCTTCTGCCGGCGTTTCTGCCTTTTCGGCTTCTGCCGGTGCTGCTGCGGGTTCTTCCGGAGCCGTAGTTTCAGCTGCCGGAGCTGCGGACTTTTCTGCGGCGGGAGCACTGCTCTTTTCCGAAGAAAGCTTGACACCCTCGCCCATGGTGATCTTCAGGAATGCATCTTCCAGCGTCATCACGCCCAGATCCATTTTGTAAATGTCCCAGCCGTGTTCCTTGACCATCTGGTTCAGAGCCGGACGAATGTCGGCATTGGGTTTTGCCTCGATCTCGAATTCGAAGATCTTCGGCTCCCGTTCCATATCTGCACGGACTTTCGTCACGTCGTCTATAGCACGAATCGCCTGCAGCACTTCATTCTTCGGACCGCTGATGCGAACCACCAGACGGTTGACACCGGAAACCGCCTTCGACAGGTTGTCAATGGTGTCGTTTGCGGCAATCTGTCCGTGGTTGATAATTACCACACGGTCGCAGACTTCCTGTACCTCCGACAAAATGTGGGAGGAAAGAATGACAGTGTGCTTTTTGCCCAACTTCTTGACCAGTGTGCGGATCTCAATGATCTGCTTCGGGTCCAGACCAACAGTGGGCTCGTCCAGAATCAGGATCGGCGGGTTGTTAATCAGTGCCTGTGCCAGACCGACACGCTGGCGGTAGCCCTTGGACAGGTGCTTGATGACACGACCGGAAACGTCGCTGATGCGGCACAGGTTGCACACGTCTTTCAGATGGGAACGGCGGGGCAGCTTGCATTTTTTCAGGTCATAGACAAAGTTCAGATAGCCCATGACGGTCATATCCAGATACAGCGGCGGCAGTTCCGGCAGATAGCCGATCTGTGCCTTGGCTTTGATCGGGTCTTCCAGAATGTCAATGCCGTTGATCAGTGCCTGTCCGGAGGTGGAACTGATGTAGCCGGTCAGCATATTCATGGTCGTAGACTTTCCGGCACCGTTCGGTCCCAGAAGTCCCAGAATCTCGCCGTCCTCTACGGTAAAGCTGATGTCGTTGACTGCCAGCTTGTCGCCGTATTGTTTCGTCAGATGTTTGACTTCAATCATCCTTGTGATTGCCTCCTTCTGCTGCGTGCCGGACAGAGCGCTCCTGCCCTGCACACAAAAACTAGGTATAGTTTATCATTCTATTGTGATAGAGAAGTGATAATCTTACGAAAGGTTCCAATTGCCTGATTGCAAAGCCTTATGCAGAAAGTGCGTCAATCGCCTTTCGAACACGTGCCAGTGTATCTTCCTTGCCCAGAATTGCACACAGTTCTACGCCGCCGCCCGGTGTAAACTGCTTTCCGGAAACAGCTGTCCGCAGCGGCCACAGCATCCAGCCGTTCTTCACGCCCAGATCTGCGATCTTCGCAAACAGTGCTTCGTGAATGTGCTCAGTATCCCACTGTTCGACACTCTCCAGAACCGGCAGGGCTTCCTTCAGGGCTTCCAGTGCGGTTTCCGGTGTGGTCTTCATCTTTTTGTGGCGGTACATTTCCAGATCGTATTCCGGCATGGCATCAATAAAGTCCACCTGCTCCGGAATATCGGAGAATACTTCGGTGCGGTTCTGGAGCACACTGCACAGCAGGGACAGGTCAATGTCTGTCCGCTTTACTGTCTGGCGGATATACGGCTCTGCTGCCTTTTCGAAATCTGCCGGATCCATTTTGTGTACATAAGCACCGTTAATGGCACGGAGTTTCTGATCGTCGAAAATTGCCGGAGCCTTGCTGATGCCGCTGATCTCGAATGCTTTTTTCAGTTCGTCCAGCGTGAAAATTTCCTGCTCGTTATATTCGCCGGAGGGTGCCCAGCCCAGCAGTGCGATGAAATTGATAACTGCTTCCGGCAGATAGCCCTTTTTCATCAGATCTTGGAAAGAAGCATCGCCGTTTCTCTTGGACAGCTTGTGTGTCTTGTCTTTCATGACCGGTGCACAGTGTACATATTCCGGTACGTCCCAGCCGAATGCCTGATACAGCAGATTATACTTCGGAGCAGAGGAAAGGTACTCGTTGCCGCGTACAACATGGGTGATGCCCATGAGGTGGTCGTCCACAACGTTGGCAAAGTTGTAGGTCGGCATGCCGTCGGTCTTGATCAGAATCTGGTCGTCCAGTGTGCTGTTCTCCACTGTCACATCTCCGTAAATGTCGTCGTGGAATGTGGTAGTTCCCTCCAGCGGCATCTTCTGGCGAATGACGTAGGGAACGCCTGCGTCCAGCTTTTCCTGAATTTCTTCCGGAGAGAGATTCCGGCAGTGGCGGTCATACATGGGAGCAATGTGAGAAGCTTCCTGAATTTTCCGCACTTCTTCCAGACGCTCCTTGTCACAGAAGCAGTAATATGCGTGACCGGTTTTCACCAGTTTTTCCGCGTAGGACTTGAACATGCCCATACGCTCCGACTGTACATACGGTCCCACCGGACCGCCGATGTCCGGACCTTCGTCCCAGTTCAGACCGGCAACCCGCAGGGTGTCATAGATCACATCAACGGCACCTTCTACATAACGTTCCTGATCGGTGTCCTCGATCCGCAGAATAAAATCGCCGTCCTGTTTCTTGGCGATCAGATAGGCAAACAATGCGGTACGCAGGTTGCCGATGTGCATATAGCCCGTCGGGCTGGGTGCAAATCTGGTTCTCACTCTTTTGTACATTGCTAGTACTTCCTTTCATATGATAATCTCTGTGTTCTCACAGATCATGTTGTTTCAGCCATTCCTGACACTGTTTCTGATCCTGTGCGATCTGCCGGTACAGGCTGTCCACATCGGGGAATTTCTGCTCGTCCCGCAGGAAATGCAGCAATTCCACCCGACAGGGCTGTTCGTACAGGTCGCCGAAAAAGTGCAGCAGAAACGTTTCTGCCGCCGGCAGCTGTGCTTCGCTGACAGTAGGCTTGACTCCAATATCCGTAATGGAATCGAAGCTGCCCTGCGGGGTGTGCGTCCGTGAAACATACACGCCATACCGCGGCACCAGCTGTCCCGCCGCAAAGGGAATGTTGATCGTCGGGACTGCCTTGGTTCGTCCCAGTGCTGCCCCGTGGACAACTCTGCCGCTGACGTGATAGGGCACGCCCAGCAGGTTCGCTGCCTGTTCCGGCTTTCCGGCACGGATCGCCTGCCGGATCGCGGTGGAGGAAATTTTCTCTCCGCCGCAGAGCACCGGTGCGACCTGATGCACGCCGAACCCGAACTGGCTGCCGAATTCCCGCAGGCTGTCGATATTCCACGCTGCTTTTGCACCAAAGCGGAAATCTCCGCCGCAGAATACCTCCTGTGCATGGAGCAGTTCCACCAGCACCTGCCGGCAGAACGCTTCGCCGTCCAGTCCGCACAGTTCCGAAAATGCCGGACAGTATACCCCGTGGATCCCGCAGTCCTGCATCAATTCCGCTTTCTGGGTATCTGTATAGAGATAAGACAGCGGCACGCCCTGTTTTACCGGAACGGAATCTGCCGCAAAAGTAAATGCACACGCCAGCAGTTCCTGTTCTGCCGCACAGCGGGCAGCTGCCCCCAGCACGGCACGGTGCCCCAGATGCACACCGTCAAAAAAGCCCAGTGCCACAGCACTTTTCTGTGCCAGCGGTGCAGTGATGCGTTGGAATCCTTTCAAGCACGTTTCCGCCTTTCTATTTCATATTCTTTCCCACACGCAGTTCGTCCGCATTCCGGTCTGCCTGTGCAGTTCCGAAGAAGCTGCCGTCTGCACCGTAAACGCGGTACAAATCCTGCTCCGGCAGAACGCCCTCCACACGGCTCAGTGCCAGCTTGACACCGTTGCCGTACAGGGTGGACTGCTGTTCTGTCAGGTGCAGCTCCGGCAGTGCCATAAACAGACGGTCTGTGGGAATGAGATGTTCCGCCAGCGTTCCCCGCCGGCAAAACTCCGTCACCTGCTCAAATGTATAGCACTGTTCCAGCGTAAAGCCGCTTGCCTTTGTCCGGCACAGTGCCGTCATCACGGCACCGCCGCCCAGTGCTTTTCCGATGTCGCAGAGCAATGTACGGATATAGGTGCCCTTGCCGCAGGCAACAGACAGTTCCGCGGTCTGCTTGTCTTCGTCCCATGCTTCCAGCACAATGGAATCCACCTGTACTGTCCGTGCCGGACGTTCGATCACAACGCCCCGTCTTGCCAGTTCGTACAGACGTGTTCCCTCCACAGAAACTGCGGAATACATAGGCGGCACCTGCTGGATTGCTCCCACAAACTGCGGGAGCACTGCGTCCAGTGCCTCTTTTGTCACATGCATTTCCGGATAAACAGCCGTGCGGGTGCCCCAGACATCTTCTGTGTCGGTTTCCCAGCCGAACTGTACCGTAGCACGATAGATTTTCGATTGATCGGGCAGAATGTCACAGGCACGGGCTGCCTTTCCCACCAGCACCGGCAGCACACCGGTTGCCATAGGATCCAGCGTTCCGGTATGTCCCAGCCGCCGCATATGCAGAATGCCACGCAGCTTGCCGATGACATCAAACGATGTGAACTCCGCGGGTTTTTGCATGCAGAGAACCCCCTGCATTGTTTCCTGACTCATGCCTTCCCCCATTCTTCCTTTACTGCGTCCAGCAAAATGCGGCGTACCTCATCCGCGGTACCCTCTACCTGACAGCCGGCAGCCTTTACATGGCCGCCGCCGCCCAGCCGCTGACAGATCGCAGATACATTGACCTGATCTGCCGAACGCATGGAGATCCGAAATTTTCCGGCTTCTTTTTCTTTCATGGTGATGCCGATCTCTGCACCCTCTACCTGTAGCGGGAATCCGGCAATGCCTTCCAGTTCTGCTTCGTCCACGTGGAATTTTTTCAGGAATTCCTGTGACACACAGATCAGGACACACTTGCCGTCCAGATAACATTCCAGATGATCGATCAGCAGTTTATCCAGCTGCAATCTGCCAAAGCTCTTGACTGCAAACATTTTCCGGTTGATCCACGCATACCGCACATCGGGGCATATTTCCATCAATGCCGCCACCGCACGGTGGGTTTCCGGACCGGCGTTATCATACTGAAAACAGCCGGTATCCGTTGCCATGCCGGTATACAGGCACACTGCAATGCTGTCCGTTATCTGAACCGGCAGCACGCGGCACAGGCGGTAGAGGATTTCACACACCGCCGAAGCCGTACCGTCCAGCAGTCTTGCCTTGGCGTAGGGCACGTTGGATATGTGGTGGTCAATGCAGAGATCTACACGGCTGCCATACTGTTCCTGTATCCTGCTGCCCAGCAGCTTGGCATCTGCCACATCTACCGCAATAACGCACTTCGGCGGAAAGTCCGCTGCTGCGGGCTGTTCCGGCAGCATGAACTGATACCGCGGCGGGATCTCATCGTTGCAGAGCACTGCCGCACGCTTTCCCAGCTGCTGTAAAATTTCTGCCAGTGCATAGCCGGCACCGATGCAGTCCCCGTCAGGGCTGCGGTGGATCAGAATATAAGCATCTTCACATTGCTGTAGCCATGCGGCTGTTTTTGCCAATGTCAGCTCCTGCACGCCGTTCACTCCTCTCCCGTGCCGCTTTCCTTCGGTTCTTCCACCGGCGGCTGGATATGATGCAGCATGCGGTCGATCTCTGCACTATGTGCGATCGAATCGTCTGCCACAAAATGCAGTGCCGGACTCCGCCGGATCTTCAGACGGCGAAGCAGTTCCCGCCGGATAAAGCCGGAGGCACTGTCCAGACCTTTGCAGGATTCCTTGGCGGTTTCCTTGCCGGACAGGCTGGAAACGAAGATCTTGCAGTCCGACAGGTCGCGGGAGAGTTCTGCACGGACGACCGTCAGCATCGGATCGATACGGGGGTCTTTCAGTTCCCGCAAAATTGCTGTCATTTCCCGCAGGATATCTTCCTCGGTACGATTTGCCTTGAAATTTGCCATGCTGTACGGCTCCTTTCTATCGTTGCATTTCTTTTCAGCAACATGATGTCACAGCAATGCCGCACCAATTTTATGCGGCGTTGCCCTCCTGTCAATCTCTGTATTCTTCCATGATAAATGCTTCGAAGATGTCGCCTTCCTTGAAGTCGCGGAATTTTTCCAGTGTGATACCGCACTCATAGCTTTCGCCGACTTCCTTGACATCGTCCTTGAACCGCTTCAGGCTGGACATCTTATCTTCCGCAATGACAATGCCGTCACGTACCACGCGAATCTCGCACTGTCTGGTCACCTTGCCGTTGAGCACGTATGCACCGGCAACGGCACCAACATTGGAGATCTTGTATACCTGACGCACTTCGATACGTCCCATTACCACTTCGCGGAACTTCGGAGCCAGCATGCCCTTCATCGCAGTTTCGATTTCTTCGATCGCATCATAGATGACACGGTAGGTGCGAATATCCACCTTATCCCGTGCTGCAAATTCTTCCGCAGTCTGATCCGGACGAACGTTGAATCCGATGATGATCGCATTCGATGCACTTGCCAGCATAACGTCGCTTTCCTTGATGCCACCAACGCCGCCGTGAATTACGCGGACGCGGACTTCGTCGTTGGACAGCTTTTCCAGCGACTGGGTGACAGCTTCTACAGAACCCTGTACGTCTGCCTTGACGATCAGGGACAGTTCCTTCATTTCGCCCTGTTCGATCTGGCTGAACAGGTTATCCAGAGTGACCTTCTGGTACTCGTTGAACTTCGCCTGCTTTGCCTCGTGCTTCCGCTGTTCTACCAGTTCTCTTGCCAGACGCTCATCTTCTACTGCGTTAAACGTATCGCCTGCTTCCGGCACTTCTGCCAGACCGGTGATCTCTACCGGTACAGACGGACCAGCAGATTCCACTGCCTGCCCCTTATCGTTGGTCATAACACGCACACGGCCGACTGCGGTACCTGCGATAATGACATCGCCGACGTGCAGGGTACCGTTCTGTACCAGCAGGGTAGCGATCGGTCCGCGTCCCTTGTCCAGACGGGCTTCTACGACAGTACCCTTTGCACGGCGATCCGGATTTGCCTTCAGTTCGCTGGTTTCTGCGACCAGCAGAATGTTTTCCAGCAGGTCGTCGATGCCCTCGCCGGTCTTTGCAGAAACCGGTACGCAGATCACGTCGCCGCCCCATTCTTCGCAGACCATGCCGTACTTGGTCAGTTCTTCCTTGATGCGGTCCGGATTTGCACCTTCCTTATCCATCTTGTTGATAGCAACAATAACGGTGATTCCGGCAGCCTTGGCGTGATTGATAGATTCGACTGTCTGCGGCATGATACCGTCATCGGCAGCCACAACCAGAATTGCAATATCTGTGATATTAGCACCGCGGGCACGCATTGCTGTGAATGCTTCGTGACCCGGTGTATCCAGGAATGTGATGTCCTTGCCCTCATAGCGTACCTGATATGCACCGATATGCTGGGTAATGCCGCCGGCTTCACCTGCGGTAACGTGAGCGTTACGGATTCTGTCCAGAATGGAAGTCTTACCGTGGTCAACGTGACCCATAACGCAGACAACCGGGCAGCGTTCTTCGGTATCCTCGGCATCGTCGTCCTCGTCGATCAGACGGTCTTCAATGGTCACGATCACTTCGTGCTCTACCTTTGCACCCAGTTCCTCTGCCACCAGAGATGCGGTATCGAAATCGATCTCCTCGTTAATGGTTGCCATAACGCCCAGCATCATCAGCTTCTTGATGACTTCGGTAGCGGTGACTTTCAGACGGGTCGCCAGTTCGCCGACAGTGATCACGTCCGGAATGCGGACACGCAGCTGCTGCTTTCTGGCACGTTCCAGTTCCAGACGACGCAGCTTATCCTGTTCGGTTTCCCGCTTGCTGGAATACCGCTGCTTATTCCGCTGTGCAGACTTCTGGTTGATCTTCTGCTTCTTGGTGGAATATCTGTCGTTGGTATACTTGCTTGCCGGAGCGATCTGCTCATACCGCTGGTTGTACTTATCCAGATCGACATAAGAGCCTCTGGTGTCTACCGTGCGGCGTTTTTCGGTGGTGATGCTGTCCGCAGATGCCATTTCCACTTCAACGTGCAGACGCTCGCCGTGCTTCTGTGCCTTTGCCTGCTGCTTCTTGGGCTTTTCGTGCTTCTGAGCCTGCGGAGCTGCGGGCTTCTTTTCTTCCGCTTTCTTTTCCGGCTGCGGTTTCTTGTCAGCAGGCTTTTTGTCTGCTGTCTTTTTCTCTGCCGGCTTTTTGCCGCTGTTTTTCTTGTCTGCCGGTTTCTTATCCGCCGGCTTCTTGTCGCCGGACTTCTTTTCCTGCTTCGGCTTTGGCTTATCCTTGGAAGCAAAGTAAGCGTCCAGACTGTCTACCTGTGTTTTCTGGGAATAATACTCCAGTGCCAGATTGATCTCCTCCGGTGTCAGACCGGTCACACCCTTTTTCGTATTTCCCTTTTCGTCGCGTTCCTGATAAAATCCGATCAGTTCCTGTGTCGGGATCTGCAGATCCCGTGCAACGTCGCTCAATTTTACTTTCTTCGTCATAGGCGAAAATCCTCCTTTTCTCCAAGGAATGTCCGGCGTAGGCTGTTCCTCCGCCGTGGCACTCCACTCCTGCAAATGTATCTCCACAGCACAGGCGAACCGCAACTGTCTGCGGCACCGCATGTGATGATGAAAGTCTGTTACGCTTCTCCGCGTGGTTCCTGTTTTTCCTGTTCCGCCAACAGCTGCATTTTCCGGAAAAAGCCGTCATCACAGATCGCCAGCACACCGCTGCCTCTGCCGATCATCTGGGCAAAGTCTGCTTTGGTAAATGCCAGTTCCAGACAGGGCACCTGTGCCTGCCCGCAGTAAAACGCCGCTTCTTTCCGCGTCTTGGCAGATGCGTCTGATGCCACCAGCACGCCGGACACTGTCCCGCGGTACATGGCATCTTTGGTGGGCTCCAGTCCCATTGCCAGCTTTCCGGCTTTACGACAGATGCTCAGAATCCCTTGCCAGTTCTGTCTGTAATGCATGTTCCATCTCCTCATAGACTTCTTCCGAAACACGGCAGCCGAAAGAACGCTCAATGCGGTGCCCTTTCTTGGCTGCTGCGAAGCAGTCCATATTCTTACATAAATATGCACCGCGTCCGGATTGTTTTCCTGTGAAATCCAGCTTGATTTCCCCTTCTGCATTTTTCAGCACCCGAATCAGGTCTTTTTTCGGCTGCATGGTGCCGCAACCCACACAAAGCCGCATAGGAACTTTTTTACTCTTCAACGCTGTTCGCCTCCGGTGCATTTGCTTCTGTTTCTGCTGTTTCCGCCGGAGCCTCTGCTGCGGCTTCTGCCGGCTGTTCTGCCTGCGGTGCTTCCGGCTGTTCTGCCGGTGCTGCATCGTGCTCGTGCTTGGTCAGCACATCGAATTCCGGCTTGATGTCGATCTTATAGCCAGTCAGCTTGGCAGCCAGCTTGGCATTCTGTCCCTTGTTGCCGATCGCCAGTGAAAGCTGGTTGTTCGGTACCTTTACGGTGCAGGTGCGTTCTTCTTCGCTCAGGATCTGCACGTCCAGGACCGTTGCCGGTGCCAGTGCCTTGGCGATGAATTCCTCCGGCTTTTCGCTGTAGGGAATGATGTCGATCTTTTCGCCGTTCAGTTCAGCCACAATTGCAGAAATACGGGAACGCTTCGGACCGATGCAGGCACCGATAGCATCCACGTTTTCGTCCTTGGACCAGACAGCCACCTTGGTGCGGGAGCCGGCTTCACGGGAGATGGACTTGATCTCCACAGTGCCGTCATAAATTTCCGGAATCTCCAGTTCAAACAGACGCTTGACCAGTTCCTTGCGGACACGGGAGATCTTGATGATCGGCTTCTTCTGCTTGTTGGCGATCGTGGTGATGTAGACCTTGACACGCTGTCCTTCCCGCAGTGTTTCGCCCGGAATCTGCTCATTGGGGAACAGATACAGCTCTGTCTTATGGTACAGCAGTGTCGCAGTGCCGTTGGTTTCCACCCGAGAAACTTCACAGGTGATGCAATCGTTTTCCAGCGACTCGAACTCGCCCAGAATCCGTTCCCGATTGATCTCCCGCAGGTCACCCTTAATAGACTGCTTTGCGGACTGTGCAGCGGCTCTGCCGAACTTGGCGATGTCCAGCCGTCTGTCAATGGTGCCGCCTACATAGGCGTTGGGATCTACGGTACGTGCCACGTCGATATTGACTTCGTTGGCATCGATCGGCTCATCGTCTACGACAGTCTGCCGCACATACATTTCAAATTTCTTGGTTGCCGGATCGATTTCGACGGTGATGTTGTCCTCACACTCCGGATATGCCTTTCTGGCTGCTTTCAGCATGGCAGACTTTACTTTTTCCACCAGCTGTGCAATGTCTACGTTGTTTTCACTTCCCAGCAGGGAGAGTGCGTCAAAAAAACTGTTATCCATTTTCTTCGTTATGCCTCCGTTGGTTAAAATTCTACTGTTACATACCGCCGCACATAGGATAGGTCTGCCAACGGCAGTGTCACCGGTGCTTCCTGTTCTTCCGGCTGTATGGTAATCTGTTCTGTATCATACGCGGTCAGAATGCCGATCCATTCCTTTTCCCCGTTGATCGGGCGAATGGCACGGGCACGAACCTCCATGCCCAGCGTTTCTGCAAAGTGCTGCGGCTGGTTCAGTTCCCGTTCCAGACCGGCAGAGCCGACTTCCAGCACATATGCCTGCGAGATCGGGTCCGCGGCGTCCACTGCCGCATTTACCGGCCGTGTCATCTTCTCGCAGTCCTCAATGTCGATCCCGTCGGGGTGGTCGATGAAAACCCGCAGGTACCAGTAGGCACCCTCTTTTTCAAAGCTCACGTCCCAGATGGAATATCCCTGTTCATCGGCAATCGGCTTTACGAGGTCATAGACGACCTTTTCCGTTCCGCCGAACTTCTTCATTTTCATGGCATCTGCTCCTTTTTTCCGCGTATTGGGCACTTTTTCCGGCAGTGTGTTTCGCCGAAAAAAGTGCCTACATAAACGAAAGACCGGTGGGGTTCCGGTCTTTTGCTGCATGATTACACTTATTATAACACTGCCGGACGAAAAAATCAAGGCTTTTGAAGAAAAAAGTACGTTTTTTTCCAAAAAAATTTACGTTTTTCGCATCATATCCGTCTTTTTTCTGCCCGAAGCCGATACGTGCACAAAAAACCGGTTCACACCACGGTGGGTGCAAACCGGTTTCTTCGAAGCATTACGCCTCATCAGCTGTGCTTTCGTTCTCATCAGAATGTGTCAAATTAATCAGGTTCTTTGTCCAAACGACAATTCCCAGAGTATATGTGACGATTTCCAGTACAGCGAGGATTACCTGTAATGTCTTTTTCATCAGAAACACATTCCTTTCTCTGCAGATTCGTGCAGTGTGTCAGGCTTCTTACGCCTTGTTGACAGAACCAAACAGGTTCATCTTTTCTTCTACCTTTGCCATGATTGCTTCGTAGCCCGGCAGGAGCAGCTTTCTCGGGTCAAAGCCCTTGCCCTTCAGATCCTTGCCTTCTTCGATGTACTTTCTGGTAGCTTCTGCGAATACCAGCTGGCACTCAGTGTTTACGTTGATCTTTGCAACGCCCAAAGAGATTGCCTTTGTGATCTGGTCGTCCGGAATACCAGTACCGCCGTGCAGTACCAGCGGCATGTCGCCGACAGCCTTCTTTACAGCTTCCAGAGTTTCGAAGCTCAGACCTTCCCAGTTTGCCGGATATACGCCGTGGATATTACCGATACCAGCAGCCAGAATGTCTACGCCCAGATCAGCGATAGTCTTGCATTCCTGCGGATCTGCACATTCGCCTCTACCGATTACGCCGTCTTCTTCGCCGCCGATTGCACCGACTTCTGCTTCGATAGACAGACCCAGCTTATGAGCAACTGCAACCAGTTCCTTGGTCTTTGCCAGATTTTCTTCGATCGGGAAGTGAGAACCGTCGAACATGATAGAAGTAAAGCCAGCCTTGATGCAGTCATAGCACTGATCGTAGGTGCCGTGATCCAGATGCAGAGCAACCGGAACGGTGATACCCAGAGATTCGTCCATAGCCTTTACCATATCTGCAACAACCTTGAAACCGGTCATGTACTTGCCGGCACCGCCGGAAACGCCCAGAATTACCGGAGAATTCAGCTTCTGTGCAGTGTTCAGGATTGCCTTTGTCCATTCCAGATTGTTGATGTTGAACTGACCGACTGCATACTTGCCGTCTCTAGCCTTGTCCATCATATCCTTTGCCGATACTAACATAAATAAGTGCCTCCTAAAAAAATTGGTGCAACAGTTGTTCCCCGTATCCACAGATTCGTACAGCCTAACTACAGCCGCCTCTGTCAGAAACGGTCATCTGTTCCGGCAACCCCGCACAAGTCCGTGTACCGGCTTTGCACGGTGTTGTCCTGTTTTTATTATACCGCATTTTCCGTTCGATTGCAATGGTTTTCCGAAATTTTTTTCGGTTTTTCTCAAAAAGTGCAGTTCCGGCAAACACTATATGTACATTTGTCTATAATGCAACACTATATGCAGATTTGGTGCTTGCAATGCAGTATGTAGATTTAGTATAATAATACTAGATTTCGATGCACTTTGAGAAAAAAATTACAACGGAACGGCAAATCTTATGCAATTTCAATGGATATATCAATCGAAGGAGTGAACCAACCTTATGGATATTCATCAGTTTTTTCTGGGCAACGCTTTCGATGCCCACACGTATTTCGGAGCACACGTGACAGAACAGGGCGTTGTATTCCGCACCCTTGCTCCCAATGCGGCAGCCGTAGACCTGATCTGGGAGGGCGGCGACTGGGAGCCGATACCCATGCAGCGGATCCACGACGGCGGCGTGTACGAGCTCACCGTACCGGAAGCCGTCGCCGGACAGATGTACAAGTACCGCATCACCCCGCAGAATCCCGACGGCGACATCATCGACCACTGTGACCCCTACGGCTTCGGCATGGAACTGCGTCCGAACAACGCTTCGATTATCCGCGATCTGTCCAGCTACACGTTTCACGACAAGAAATGGTTGGCACAGCGTGGCAATCACCGGAAGAAACCGGTCAATATCTACGAGGTGCATCTGGGTTCGTGGCGAACCAATCCGAACGACCCCAACGGCTGGTACACCTATGAGGAGATCGCCCCGAAGCTGGTGGACTACGTCAAAAAGGCGGGCTACAACTATATCGAATTCATGCCCCTGAGCGAGCACCCTGCGGACTGCTCCTGGGGATACCAGAACACCGGCTTTTTCAGCCCCACCTCCCGCTATGGCACAGCACATCAGCTGATGCAGCTGGTCGACACCTGTCATCAGGCGGGAATCGGTGTGATTCTGGACTTTGTACCGGTGCATTTCGCAGTGGACGGCTACGCCCTGAACCACTATGACGGTACAACATTATATGAGTATCCGGAAAAAGAGGACAACTACAGTGAATGGGGCAGCTGTAACTTTATCCACGCCCGCGGCGAAGTGTGCAGTTTTCTCCAGTCCTGTGCCAACTACTGGCTGTCTGTTTTCCACTTTGACGGACTACGTATGGACGCAGTCAGCCGGCTGATCTACTGGGGCGGCGATGCCAGCCGCGGCATCAATCCTGCCAGCATCACGTTCCTGAAACGCATGAATCAGGGATTGCACCAGCTGCACCCAGACAGCATGCTGATCGCAGAGGACTCCACCAACTATGAGGGCGTGACCTGTCCGGTAGAATACGGCGGACTGGGCTTTGATTATAAGTGGGACATGGGCTGGATGAACGACACGCTGGACTACTTCCGGCAGTATCCGTGGGTACGGCGGGACAGCGACACCTACCACAAGCTGACCTTCTCCATGATGTACTTCCCCAATGAATACTACCTGCTGCCCCTTTCCCATGACGAAAACGTCCACGGAAAAGCCACGATCATGCAGAAGATGTTCGGCGAATACGAACAGAAATTCCCGCAGGCTCGGCTGCTTTATTTATATATGTACGCACACCCCGGCAAAAAACTGCTGTTCATGGGCAGCGAACTGGGGCAGCTGCGGGAGTGGACCGAGGAGCAGCAGCAGGACTGGGACATTCTGAAATATCCCATTCACGATGCATTCTACCATTACATGCTGGAACTGAACCGGCTCTATCTCACCGAACCGGCACTGTATCAGGACGACTATGAACGGGACGGCTTCTGCTGGGTGGACTGTCATCAGGAAGCCAAGGGCATCTACGCCATGGAACGCCGTGCCGGTGACAACCGCATTCTGATTCTGCTGCACATGTCCGACGAAGCCACGCAGACGTTCACCTTTACCCTGCCGGACTGCGGCAGCCTGAAACCGCTGCTGCACACCGACTGGGAGCGTTTTCACGGCAGCACTAAGGAGAGTAAGCGGGCGATCGTAGGTGATGTCACCCGTACCGGCATGCAGTTCACGCTGGAACTGCCGCCGTTCTCCGGCATCATGCTGCGAATCCAGCCGGAAAAACAGCCGGCTGTGAAAAAGACCGCCGTCAGAAAGCAATCAGCTAATCGGAAAAAGAATTCATAATACATACCATACAAAAAGCCACAAAAAGCCGCCGTGCAAAAACATGCACAGCGGCTTTTTTCTATCATGGAGATACCCTTATTTTCTGCCCAGCACGAAATCCCAAGTCGGGTTCTTGCCTGCACCCTGCAGGGCAACGTAGTAGAGGATATAGTACACGTCGGTGGAATCTACCGAGCCGTCACCGTCAATATCGGCAGCGGCGATCTGGTCAGCGGTGAGATTGCTGGACATGCCTGCACCGCGGTATGCCACGCAGAGCATGGCTTCGAATACGTCGTTGGTGTCGAGCACGCCGTCACCGGAAGCGTCACCCTTTGCAGCTGCCGGAGCCGTTGTTGTGGTGGTTGCAGTCGTTGCGGTTGTTGCTGTGGTGGTGTTTGTGGTATTGGTCGTGGTGTTGGTCGTCTGTTCGGTGGTGGATTTTGTCGTGGTAGTTGTCGTTGTTGTTGTGGTGGTGGTTGTGGTTTCAGTGGTAGTTACGGTCTGGTCGGGAATGGGATCGTTGGGGTTCCAGTTGTAATGGCGTTCTGCATTGAAAAGAGAATTGTTGTTATCATGAATTGTGATATTATTCCAATCTTCTTCTGAACCAGTATAGTATATATCAGAAACATCACCACTCAAAACAGTATGACCAATACTACTGATGCTCTTAGGCAGCTGAACTGCATAAACACTCTTGCAGCCCTCAAATGCACTGCCCTCCAAAGTTGTTACATTTTCAGGAATTACAATTTTAGTAAATGCTTTACAGCCAGCAAATGCTGCATATCCAATAGATTTCAGACCACTCGGAAAAGTCACATTATTCAACTTTGTGCAGTTTTCAAATGCATTATCTTCAATCTGAGTCAGTTCTTCCGAAAGTGTAATGTTCGCTAAGTTTTCACAGCCATTAAATGCACCTTCTTCAATTTGAGATACGCCAACCGGAAGTGTGACTTCTGTTAAAATAGAACAATTTCGGAACGTCCATTTTCCAATAAACGTCAAATCTTTGGGAAGTGTCACTTGCTTTAAACTAATGCAGCCATCAAACACAAACCATTGTAATTCTGAAACCATATCAGGAATTACAATGGTTTCCAGCTTTGTGCACTTGCTAAACACACTGCGGCCCATGCTTACCAAACTGTCAGGAAGTGTAACAGATTTCAAATTAGAGCAGTTTGCAAAAACGCTGTCGCCTAAGGAAGTTACACCCTCCGGAATAGAAACTGTTGTCAAATTTGTACAACCCAAAAATGTTCCGGAAGGCAGAGAAGCCAGCTGTTCCGGCAATGTTACCTCTTTCAAGCTAGTGCAACCAGAAAATGTTTCTGTTCCCAGTTCTTTCAAATTCGCCGGAAGATTGACTGTTCTCAAATTTTTATCTCCGTCAAATACGCTGCCGTCCATTGTTACAATGCTATCCGGAAATGTTGCTTTCACCAGATTGTAGCAAGAACGAAACGCCTGATAACCAATCTTCGTTACCGGCATACCCTCAATTTCTGCGGGCACCTCGATTGTCGTTGCATTCTTGTCACAGCCAGTAATGGTAACGGTTTTCGTTTTATCTCCCACAATTTCATACGTCAGGTTATCGTAAGTGAGATCTTCCGCACTTGCCACAACAGACACCTGCGGCAGATGCACCTGTGCCACCGGCACTGCACCGACACACATGGTCACAGCCGTCAAAACTGCCAAAAAAGTTCTGATTTTTTTCATTGCTTTTTACTCCTTTCACAAATCTGTCATTATACGAACGTACAACTTTCCATAATACACGCTAGCATTTCCTATTATACCGCAAAAAAAAATAAACAACTTTTTGAGAACATTCTATAAATTGTAGAGCATAACAATATTCCAAACACAAAAAAGCCTGTATTCCGAAAAAAAGAATACAGGCTTTCTGCCTCTCGCGAATGCAAGCATTATTTCACCACATCTGCCCACGTACTGCGGACACCCGCACCATTCAGGGCGATATAGTACAGCAAATAGTACACGTCTGTGGAATCGATGCTGCCGCTTTCGTCGATGTCCGCAGCTTGCATCTGGTCAGCGGTGAGATTGCCGGCTCTGCCTACAGCGGTGTATGCCACGTAGAGCATTGCCGCGAACACGTCGCTGCTGTCGATCTTGCCGTCGCCGTCAACGTCGCCTTTCATGAACGGCACAACCGGTTCTGTCGCAGTGGTGACTGTGGTAGTCGCGGTAGTTTCCGTGGCAGTTGTGGTTCCTGCCGGCGTGGTAGTGGTCACGGACAATTCCCCGTTGAAATGGATACGCACTTTCAGAATCTTGTCCAGTGTCGTGCAGAACCGAATCTTGTTCCAGTCCTCCTCCGAGCCGGCATAGTACACATCGGTCAGACTGTCACAGCCGGCGAAACTCTCAAACGCCCCGCCGATCTGTGTCACGCTTTTGGGAATGACAACTTCTTTCAGGTTGGTGCAGTAGGAAAACGCATTGGAGCCGATTCGCTGTGTGCCGTCGGGGATTTCCACCCGCGTGAAACCGTCACAGCTGAAAAAGGTGCTTTCCCCAATGGTGGTCAGGTTCTTGGGCAGGGTGATTTCCGGCAGCTTTTTGCACTGGCGGAATACCGTCTGCCCCAGCTCCGTAATTTCATCAGAAAGCCGCACCCGTTCCAGACTTGTACAGCCATAAAAGACGCTGTAGCCCAGTGTATCTGTCGTATCCGGCAGCAGTGCCTCCTGTAGTCCGGAACAGCCGGAAAACGCTTCATTGCCAATACTTTTCAGCTTTTCCGGAAATGCCACTGCCGTGAGGGACGAGCAGTTCCGGAAAGCATTGCCGCCGATCTGTTTCAGATTTTGAGGAAGCGTGACGTGCTGCAAATCTGTACAGCCGGAGAATGTGGACTCCCCGATCTGGCTGACACTGTCCGGAATGGTCACTGCCTGTAGGGAAATGCAGTCCAGAAACATGCTGTTTCCCAGTTCCGTCAAGCCCTCCGCCAGTGTCACTTCGACAAGTCTGCGACAGTCGCAGAACATGTTTTTCCCGAGTGTCAGCACGTTTCCGGAAACTGCTGCCTGCTCCAGTGCGGTGCAGTGAGCAAAGGCGTAGTCGCCGACTTCTGTGACCTGTTCCGGCAAGCTGATGTTCTGCAAACCGGAACAATTTTGGAATGCCCCATAGCCGAGCGTGTTCAGGCTTTCCGGCAGGGTGATCGTTTCCAGTTTGGGACAGTCCTCAAAGGCATGGCTTTGGATCTCAGTCATCTTTGCCGGCAGTGTGACCTGATACAGACGGGAACAGCCGGAAAATGTGGAGCCGCCCAGCGTCTGCACCTGTTCCGGAATGGCAACCGTTTTCAACGCAGTGCAGTTCTGGAAAACGCTGCCGCCCATTTTCTGCAAGTTGGCGGAAAGCTGCACCTCCGCCAGACTTTCACAGCCGGAGAACACGCTGCTCCCCAATGTTTCCACGCTGTCCCCCAGTACCACCTTTTCCAGATTGGTGCAGCCGGAAAAAGCGGAGTTGCTGACAGACTGTGTGCCTGACGGAACTGTGATCTCCTGCAAGTTGATACAGCCGGAAAATGCCTGTGAGCCGATGCTCTGAACGCTGTCCGGCAGGGAAACGGTCTGCAACTTCTGCTGCTTGAGAAAGGCACTGTCCCCGACCGCCGTTACCGGACTGCCGTCGATTTCTGCCGGAATCTCCAGTGCTGTCACGCCTGCCGCACAGCCGGTGATCTCGGCGTTTCCGTTGTGCAGCACGTAGGTCAGATTGTCGTAAGTCTGTTCTGCTGCCGATGCCGACAGGGTGTTTTTCGATACCCACAGTGCCATTACCCGCATGATTGCTCCGCAAACCACCCCTGCAACCAGCAGCACCAGAAGCTTTTTCCACCATTTCATGTTGATTTTCCCCTTTTCTGTGGAATTCTTTCTCATCTCAGCACATCGTCCCACGAACTATGAATTCCCGCACCGTTCAGGGCAACATAATACATTAAATAGTAAACATCTGTAGAATCCACAGTGCCGTTGCCGTCAATGTCTGCGGCGGTCAGCTGTCCGTCAGTAAGCGTTCCGCCTACGCCGGCACCGACACTTGCCACATGCAGCAGCGTGCTGAACACGTCGGAACTGTCAATGGTGTCATCACACTCCACGTCCCCTTTGACAATGTCTTTCACCTCCACATTCAGCGTGTAGGTCTTTCCGCCCAGATCTGCGGTAAGTGTTGCCTTTCCGTAATCTTTCACAACAGCAGTATTGTTACCCTCAATGCTCACCACGCTGGGTGCAGAGGAACTCCACTTGGCATACTCCACCGGAAAGCCGCTGTGCCCATTATAAGAAGCGGTCAGCTGCAAGGTTTTCCGGTCACCATAATACAGGTACTTGCTCTGGTTAGAGGAAATCGTCACCGCACTCGCCGGTACTTCCAGCGTCTGGACACAATCACCGTAGGTGAACTGGAACGTTTCACTGTTGTTGGTGCCGCTGAACTCCGCACAGGAAGTGCTGTAGTACTGTGCGGTACTGGTGCCAAAAGCTCCCATGCCGACATAGCGGTTGCTGGGGGAGATCATACTGGTATAGTGTCCCGTCACGCCGCCGGTCTGGTTGAGGTAAGCGTCCTTTTCGTTGTACCACAATTCCACACCGGTCGTCATATCCAGATCCCAGCTCCACCATGCAAGGCATTCACCGCCGGAACTGTAGCCCCCTGGGGTCTGAATCTGAAAACAATTGGAACCATTGGTGCGTTCGTGAGCGATCGTCTGGGAACTCTCTGCCGCACGAATCCGTGCCAGATATTCCAGTCCGGCAGACCACTCCATGGGAACATAGTCGTTTTTGGTCAGCTTTTTGCCGTTCACCGGATTGGGATAGCCATTGCTGCAAGCCTCCCAGCGGTACTGGTTCACCAGCTTCAGAGCCGCCTGTATATCGTTGGCATAAGTGCCCTCCATTCCGATGAGAACATTGCCTGCTGACGGCACTGTAACATCTGTGTCCAGAACCGGCTTTGCAGATGCGGCGGAAACCGTCATGGAAACTGCCCCGCCGGAAACCAGCATTGCACCGGCAAGCACCGCCGCAGTCAGTCTGGAAAAAATTTTGCGTGTCTTTTGCATGAAAACGACCCCTTTCTGATATGTGCAATACCGCACAAAGATTGTGCGGTATTGCACAAGCTTTGTTCAGTGTTGCCTGTAGAAGATTTCTTCCATATTTTTATTTTATATCTTTTATCATACCATATTTCTGTGAATGTAGTTTACAACGCATAAAAATATTTCATGAATTGCAGTGAAAAAATTAAAAAGGTCGCTGTACCGTTTTCACAATACAGCGACTTTCTTCCAGAATTATCGTGATTCCAGCGTTGTGGTTTCTGTTGCAACAGCGGCTCCGGACTGAAACTGGGTAAATGTCAAGGTGGTATCAAAATTTTCCATGGTAAAACCGGACAAATCCCCGTTTTCCGTCAAGGTCAGGGTGTAGGGGTTTCCCTCCAGATCCCCCTCCACCGACACGCAGCCGTCCTGCTCCTTGCCGGTGATCTCCTCCTGCTGTGCCAGTTCATCTACCACCTGAATCATCTGGCTCAGCACCGACTTCGCCGGCATGGCGGACTGGGGCACGGAAAAGCCCAGCCCCTTATATGACGCTGTCACTTCCCCGCCGGAAAAGTCCAGCACCACACCGGCAAGCGTAGCCGGCTCGGCAAACGACACGCTCCATGCTCCGTCACCCAAGCGGGACAGCGTGCCGGCTGCGGTCCAGTCCTCCATTGTCATGGTCATTTCCGTGGTAAAACTGCCGCCCAGCTTTTGAGCAGCAGTGGCTTCGCCGCCGGCTTTGGCACAGCCGGTACAGCAGATCCCGCCGGCGAGCAGCAAACTCAAGACAGCACTGTAATTTCGTTTCATGCAATTTCCTCCCAATCAGAGCCTTTCGGACAATATTGTGCAGTGTTGCACATTTTGGGCAGAGAAAGGGCGGATACATTTCACCGTTCCTGTTCCAGCTTGACCAGCACCTGCGGCAGATATGCCAGCAAGTCCCGCGGCAGCATTGCCTGCTGGGACAGTGCTGCCGCCGCCGCATCTCCGGCAAGGCCGTGGAGATACACCCCTGTACAGGCTGCCTCCCAAGACGGAATCCCCTGTGCGGCAAAGGCGGCGATCAGTCCGGCGAGAACGTCCCCGCTGCCGCCGCGGCTCATGCCCGGATTGCCGGTGGGGTTCTGTGCCAGACGGTTTCCTTGTGCCACCAGTGTGCCGGCTCCCTTGAGTGCCAGCGTCACCGGATAGGCGGCTGCAAACTGCGTTGCCGTTTCCACACGGTTTTCCTGTATCTGCGGAATCGAACGTCCGGTCAGCCGTGCCATTTCGCCGGGGTGCGGTGTCAGGATCCAGTCCTTCCCTGTCCTTCTGCTTAACTCTATGCAGGAAACCGCACAGTTTAGACCATCTGCGTCCAGCACCACCGGACACACCGCCTGTTCCAGCACCCAGTGCACCAGCCGGCAGGTTTCTTCGGTCACGCCCAGCCCGCAGCCGAGCAGCACCGCATTGGCACGGGAAAGCTGCTTTTCCAGCGTTTTCCGGTTCTGGTCGTTGCTGCGGAGAAATCCGGCTTCGTCCGTTTCCAGCGGCAGCCACATTGCTTCCGGTGCTGCCGCCGCCAGCCGCATGGGATTTTCCGGAGCCGTGGCAACTGTCACCAGTCCGGCACCGCCCCGCAGGGCTGCCTGCGTGGAAAGCAGACAGGCTCCGGGCATATTGCGGCTTCCGGTAATGCAGAGCAGCCGCCCAAAATCTCCTTTCTGGGCATCGGTTTTCCGTTTGGGGATCATCCGGCAGATCTCCTGCCAGGTCAGTTGATGCAGCTTCATGGAATGCTCCTTTCGCAATGCGTTGGAATCCGACAGCACTCACGGAAATCAATTTTCAAAAATATGTTGATTTAAATTGTGTCAAATTATGAAGTTTGACAAATGAGGCTCCCCTGAAAGGGGAGCTGGCAGTGCATAGCACTGACTGAGGGGTTCCCACTTATGCCGAAAACATCATAAAAAGATTTTACGAAAAAACCTCTCCACCGCCTAACGGCGGTCCCCCTCCCCTTTCAGGGGAGGTTATTATGAAAATTGATTTCCGTGGACAGCACTTCTGCCGGATTGACAAAAAAATTTCTGTGTGTTATAACGCCTACTTATTTCCGCCTTATTTTTATAGATAAGGCGAAAGCCTCCGGAGCTGCAACTCTGGAGGCTTTCTTTTTTGGTGATTACTTGCAATTATATTATTTCAATGCAAGTTTATTATAGCATAAGCTGCGACAATTGTCAAGTGTGCAAAAACACCTTTTGCAGCACCGCCTAAAAATCGCACACGACCTGCACTGCCAAATTGCTGGGGTCAGATGTTCCGTCTACTCTGTAGACCTCTAACGCCTGCTTCAAATCTGCCAGTATTTGTGATCTGATATTCCCCTGTACGTATCTCAAGGGATTTTCCCATGAGGTTTGGAAACTCCAGATTCGTGTATTCGGCAGCTGGTTTTCCTTTCTCAGCGGCAAAATCATCTCTTGATCTTTCCAGTGAAAAAAGAACAACTCCTCATTCGGGTAATCCCGATGCACGCCGATTGCAAACAAAAACACATCTTTTCCCGCATCTATGATCCACTCTCTCGGCTTGAGAATCCCTAAAACGGGAGATAACGGATCGGAGATCTGCTTCACTGCAAATTGTTCCCGCTGTTCCGCCGTCAATGCTTCAATTTCAAATGCCATGCCGTGCCTCCTGCTGTTTCATTTTCGACCATTTTATTATACCCTATATTTCACGAAAAAGCAAATATCCCGAACAATGTTTTTATAATTCATAATTTATTTACTTGATATTTGCATATTTCTATGCTATAATAAATTTGTTTGACACTTCCATATTTTTACGTGCGATTTGTCAAATAATTTTGGGGACAGGAGGTAATTGACACATGAATCAGAAAAACGGAAAGGCAGTTGCGGCTCTGGTACTGGGAATCGTTTCCCTGCTGGGACTTTGTATCCCGCTTGCAGGTATCATCTGCGGCATCATTGCCATTATTCTGGCAGTCATGGCAAAGAAAGAGGGTTCCACCGACGGCAAACAGAAAGCCGGCATGATCTTGGGTATCATCGGCATTGTGATCAGCATCGTTATGTGGATCGTCAATGCAGTGATTCTGGCAGGAAGCGGCATTCTGGATCAGCTTTCCAGCAGCATGTCCTAAGTTAACATGATGACAAAAACAAAAGCGTGCAGAAGCATCTGAACTTCTGCACGCTTTTTTATGTTCCTGTTTCAGGGAATATTGATACTATCATGATATGCGAATAAGGGCTTTCAACAACGAACGAAGAAAAATCGCCCTAAAATGCACATGTCAGACTTCGTGTCAACACGCCCTAGGTTACTGCATCTTCATAGAAATGATCGCAGACAGTACGGTCAAAAAGCCTGCCACTGCGGCAACAATTGCCGGCAGGGTTCCGCTTTTTCCCACCATCAGGCTGGCAAAACCAGTCAGCACGGCAATGCCGCCCAGAATGGCTGCCACCAGTGTGGACAGCCAGAGCAGCGATGCCACACCGACAACGGCAAGCCCCAGTGCCACCAGTCCCAGCATTAACGCAGTTGCTTCTCTGGGAGTACGCTCCTGCTTTTCCTTTTTCGGTTTTGGTTGTTTTTCCGTTTTTTCTTTCATGGAAATCACCTCAAATAGAAAGCCCTGCTCTTATGCTTCCCGCAGCACAGCGTCCATGGCAGCCAGTGCTTTCAGTACCCGCTTCATGGCTGCATCTGCCTGTTCGTCAGTCAGCGTGCCCTCGTGGGAACGCAGCCGCAGAGAGAACGATACGCTCTTTTTGCCGGCAGCGATCTGGTCGCCCTTGTATACGTCGAACAAGGTTACTTCTTCCAGCAGCTTTCCGGCAGCCTGTGCAATGGCTTCTTCCATTTTGCCAACCGGCAGTGCATCATCACACAGCAGGCTCAGGTCACGGGTGATTGCCGGGAACTTCGGCAGCGGCTGATAGGTCACTTCGGTTTCTGCCATTGCAGCCATTTCCTGTACCAGCAGTTTTGCCACATAGGTTCTGGTGCCGATGCCGTAGGTCTTCTGCACCGTGGGGTGCAGTTCGCCCAGATAGCCTACCGGTGTTTCTCCGCAGAGAATGACAGCACTTCTGCCGGGGTGCAGTGCACAGCACTCCTCAAAAACGCCTTCCACTTCCGACGGACGCACATAGGTGTACTTCGGCAGACGCAGTTCCTTCAGCAGGGCATCTACTGCACCCTTGAGTGCAAAGAAGTCTGCATCGCCGCCGTACATACCGATCGTCAGGCGGTTGGGTTCTTCCGGCAGAGTGTCCGGACCAGTCGGCAGGTATTCCTTGCCGATCTCGTACAGTGCCACAGCGGCATTCCGGTTCTTATAGTTGGTTGCCAGTACGTCCAGCATGCAGGGCAGTGTAGTTGTCCGCATGATGCTGGTATCTTCGCCCAGCGGGTTGGTAATGGTGATCGTCTGACGCAGCTTGCTGTCTGCCGGCAGACCGATGCGGTCGAAGCACTTCGGAGAAGTGAACGAATAAGTCAACGTACCGTAATAGCCCAGTCCCACCATCGTCTGTTCTGCCTTTCGCAGGAACTGCTGCTGCGGGGTCAGCTGTGCTTCTGCCACACCGCGAATAACGGTAGACGGGATATTGTTATAGCCGTAGATTCTTGCCACTTCTTCGGCAATATCTGCCGGACGCTCCAGATCGATCCGGAAGCTGGGGGAAATGCAAACGTCGCCGTCTACATGAATTTCCAGTGCTTCCAGTGTCTTGACCATATCCTCACGGGAAATTTCCGTGCCCAGGAACCGGTTGATCCAATCCGGATCAAAGGGAATCTGCACCGGTTCTGCGGTGCGGTTGTCCACTTCAATGAACTCTGCCACCGGTTCGCCGGCACCCAGAAGTTCTACCAGTTCCATTGCCCGTTTCAGTGTACGCGGGCAGCCGTCCGGATCCAGTCCCTTTTCATAGCGTGCAGAAGCATCGGTACGCATGCCCAGCTTCTTGGCAGTCCGGCGAACCTGTACCGGTTCGAAATAAGCCGACTCAAAGATAACGGTATTGGTGTCGTCCATAATGCCGCTGTATTCGCCGCCCATGACACCGGCAACGGCAATGGGCTTTTCTGCATCGGCAATGATCAGCATTTCCGGAGAAAGCTGCCGTTCCTGTCCGTCCAGCGTGGTAATGGTTTCGCCGTCCTTGGCATTGCGGACAACGATCTTGCCGTCCTTGACATACCGCTGGTCGAACGCGTGCATCGGCTGACCATATTCCAGCATGACATAGTTGGTGATGTCCACCAGATTATTGATCGGACGCACGCCGCTGGCACGAAGCCGTTCCCGCATCCAGCGGGGAGAGGGACCGATCTTGACATTCTTCACCATGCCGGCAATGTACCGCGGGCAGAGTGCAGCATTTTCAACAGACACCGACAGGCTGTCGCTAAGCTTGTCTGCGGAGCCGTGGAATTTCGGTGCTTTCAGGTTCAGGGGCTTGCCGAAAGTCACGGCAGCTTCTCTAGCAAGACCAACTACTGACAGGCAGTCCGGACGGTTGGAGGTGATCTCGAATTCGACAGAAGTATCGTTCAGACCGATCGCCTCGTGAATGTCCTGTCCCACCGTGCAGTCCTCCTCGATGAGGAAAATGCCGTCTTCAATGGCATAGGGGAAGTCGTGTTTGGTCAGCCCCAGTTCGCCCAGAGAGCACAGCATGCCGTTGCTTTCTACGCCGCGGAGCTTGCCCTTTTTGATGCGGACACCGCCGGGCAGTTCTGCACCGATCATTGCCACCGGCACCAGTGCACCCTCTACGATATTCTGGGCACCGGTCACGATCTGGATCGGAGAGTCGCCGCCGACATCGACCTGACACACCTGTAAGTGATCGGAATTTTCGTGGGGCGTAATGGATACCAGCTTGCCGACGATCACGTTCTTGACAACTTCGCCCTCTGTTTCATATGTTTCCACCTTGGAGCCACTCATGGTCATGCCGGCACAGAATTCCTTGACGGAAACGCCGCAGTCCACGTAGTCAGCCAGCCACTTCAAAGATAAATTCATGTTTTTCTCCCTCCCGATCAGAACTGTTCCAAGAACCGATAATCGTTCTCATAGAGCAGACGCATGTCACCGATGTTATAACGACGCATAGCAATACGTTCCAGACCCAGACCGAACGCAAAGCCGGAATAAACACTGCTGTCAATGCCGCAGCCCTCCAGCACTTTCGGGTGCACCATGCCGGCACCCAGCAGTTCGATATAACCCTCGCCCTTGCACATGCGGCAGCCCTTGCCGTGACACTGGAAGCACATCACGTCAACTTCTGCACTGGGTTCGGTGAACGGGAAGTGATGCGGACGCAGACGGATCTTGCAGTCATCGCCGTACAGCCGCTGCATCAACAGCTCCAGTGTACCCTTGAGGTCTGCCATGGTGATGCCCTTGTCTACGACCAGTCCCTCGATCTGGTGGAACAGCGGGGAATGTGTTGCGTCCACTGCGTCCGAACGGTAAACCCGTCCCGGAGAGATCACACGGATCGGCGGCTTCTGATTTTCCATGACGTGTACCTGTACCGAAGAAGTCTGGGTACGGAGCAGAATGTTATCTGTAATATAGAAGGTATCCTGCGTATCCCGTGCCGGATGATCCGGCGGCAGGTTCAGTGCTTCAAAGTTGTAGTAATCGTATTCCACTTCCGGACCGTCTGCCACAGAAAAGCCCATGCCGAGGAAGATCTCCCGAATCTCGTTTTCCACGATGGTCAGCGGGTGCATGCTGCCCACTTTCTGCTTTTTGCCGGGGAGAGTAATATCCAGTGTTTCTGCCTCCAGCTTATGTGCCAGCATTGCTTCTGCCAGCTTCTTCTGCTTGTCTGCCAGTGCCGTTTCAATATCTGCACGCACCTGATTGGCAAGCTGTCCCATTGCCGGACGTTCCTCTGCGGACAGCTTTCCCATCTGCTTCAGAATACCGGTCAGTTCACCTTTTTTTCCCAGATACTGTACACGCAGGGTTTCCAGCACCTTGGAATCCGCACAGTCCGACAATGCCTTTTTGGCAGCCGCACGGATCGCTTCCAATTGTTCCTTCATAATATCGTTCCTTTCTTCCGCAGGTTCTGCGGGCATTTGGCTCTATGGCAATACCGTACAAAGTCGCCAGACGCTCTTTGTGCGGTATTGCTCTATGGGAAACACATATCAAAAAAGCCCTGTCCTGTGAAAACAGGACAAGGCTCACGCTTGTTCAAAACCACCCATTTTCAAAGAGCCGTCACTCTTCTGTCCTTAATGCGAACACCACATCTGCACCTACTGTGAAAGCCGGTTCAGCACAGCCACTCGGAAGGGAACTTCAGCATATGCCGCCGGACGGGTTTTCAGCACTCCCCGCTCTCTGTACCGGCAGGCTCTCCGGCAACATCTTTCAGAAAATCCGCTGAAATTTGCCGCCGCAATATGCCTACTCGCTTCGTCTTTGTGTTTTCAAATCACATTATACCTGTTTTCACAAAAAAAATCAAGCCATTTTGAAATTTTTTTCTTGAATTTTTTTGAGGAGTATGGTATAATGGTAATTGGACGCGACAAAAAGAGAAATGTTTTCAGCAACTTGCACAAAAATCTGTATCACATCGATGTTTTTACAGCAGGCTGTGATAATTTTTCTGAAATCCGTCCGCTCAGAATGCGACCGGAACAGACAGGGCAACATTTTGCCGGAACGTTCCCATAAAAGGAGTTTTTACAGATATGGATAATTTTGCAGAGTACATGGTAAAAAAGCGGCCGGATTCCCGTGACAATGCCAAGCGTGCCGGCATCATTGCACTGGCAGTAGTGCTTTGTGCCGCATCGGTCTTTCTGGTGTTTGTCACACACATTCCGTTTATCCTGCTGATCACCTGTGCGATCATCTACGGAGCATATTTCCTGATCACGGGTACTTCCGTGGAATATGAATACGCCGTCACCAACGGGGAAATGGACGTGGACAAGATCATTGCACGCCGCAAGCGGGTGCACCTCATCACGGTCAGCACTGCCAAGTTTGATGCTTACGGCGAAATGACAGATGCTGTTCCGGACGATCCCGACCGCACCATTGTCCTGTGTTCCGACAACACCGGTGAGGGCGAATATTACGCCGATCTGGAAACCGAGGAGTATGGTGCAACACGCATCATCTTCACCCCCAATGAAGCGGTGCAGGAAGCGATCAACGCGGCTCTCCCCCGACAACTGCGTTCCGGAAACGGAGCAGCCAAATGAGTGCGATTTCCCGTTATGTGCTTCTGGTGCTGTTTGTGCTGGTGAATCTGGTGGCATTTGCCCTGATGGGCGTAGACAAGCAGCGTGCCCGCACCCACCAGTGGCGAGTGCCAGAAAAGACATTGTTTCTGGCGGCACTGCTGTTCGGCGGTACCGGCGGCACGATCGGCATGTTCTTCTTTCACCACAAGACCAAGCACTGGTATTTCCGCATTTTCTTTCCCCTGCTGGCAATCGTCCAGCTGGGCATCTTTGGTTATCTGATGCAAATATTAGATTAGGAGGTTTTCTCTATGGCAAACAAATTTTTCCGTAAACTGAACGGGCTTCTGACTGCGGCAGCCCTGTGCGTATCTTGTCTGCCTTTCGGCGGCATGCTCTCTGCCAGTGCGGCAGACGTGCAGGAAACGATTCCGGGGATGACACAATCTCCGGAACAGCTGATACAGGAAGCTGACCGCGGCGATTTTCTGACACTGGGCTATGCGGTGATGCTGGAATGCAGCTACGGCGGTGTGGGATTTGCTTCCACGCTCTCCGAAAAAAACAGTGTCCTTCTGGACGTTGACCATTCCGGTGCCATCGACAGTGCAGACATTTTCCTGCTGATGTACTGGTGTGCTTACTTCGGTGCCTATGGCAAACATACTGACGAAGCACTGGCCTTTTTGCAGGAGTGGGACGCTGCGAACGGCAACGGCAATACGGAAACCACACAGCCGACCACAGTTCCGGTGGCAACTGCAACCACAACGCTAACCGAAACCACCACGGCCATTCTCAGCACGTTCCCGCCGGTACCGGAAACCACTACGGACAGTTCCACAGCTTCTGCATCTGCTGAAAGCAAGACCACGCCGGCAGAGTCCATGGCGGTAACTTCGCTTCCTGCTTCCAGCACTACCACCAAAGCTACTACGAAAGCAACTACAACGCTCCTCACCACCACTGCTGCTCCGGCAACTACCACAGTGACCACTACACAGACGGCAACCGGAGCATGGGCACAGAAGGATTCTTACCGCGGCATTGACGTTTCCAAGTATCAGGGCAACATTGACTGGAATGCGGTAAAGGCGGCAGGCAATGACTTCGCCATTATCCGTGCAGGCTACGGCAAATACGCCAGCCAGAAGGACCCTTACTTTGAACAGAACATGCGGAATGCCAAGGCGGCAGGCGTTGCCTGCGGTGCATACTGGTACAGCTACGCTGTCACTCCGGCAGAGGCAAAGCAGGAAGCAGAAGTATTTGCCAGCATTGTGCAGGGATACCAGTTCGAATATCCGCTGGTACTGGACATTGAAGATTCTACCCAAACCAAGCTTTCCAAGGAGCAGGTATCTGCGATCATTCAGGCATTCTGTGACACCATGGAATCCAAGGGATACTATATCAGCCTGTACAGCTACGCAAGTTTCCTGAACAGCTATGTCTATCAGTCAGTTCTGGAGGACTACGACATCTGGGTCGCACACTTCGGTGTCAGCCGCCCGTCTTACTCCAAGACCAGCTATGGCATGTGGCAGTATTCCAGCACTGGTTCTGTCAGCGGCATCAGCGGCAATGTGGATCTGGACTACAGCTATAAATGCTATCCGAACCTGATGACCAAGTATCATCTGAACGGATTTTAAGCGTACATAACAGACAAAAAGAACAGCACCATGCAGTGTGCTGCTCTTTTTGTTTTTCGGAGATTTCAGTAACGCTGTCTTTGTATTTCCGAGAAAAGTCAAACGGGCACTCTGGTATTTTTCCAGAGTGCCCGTTTTTGTGGTTTTTTGATCCTTAAAATCGTATTACATGACTTCACTTACAGATACCCAGATTGCTGTTTGTGACGGCATGTGCATCAATTGCAGACGAGTGTGATTCTTATTCAACTTCTTAACAACCCAGTTCCGGTCTTTCATCTGCCGGTCAATTTTGTTAACCAGATTTCCATTGGAATCCCAATACTTTGTGATATGGTAATTGCAGAGCTTAATTTTCTTGCCAATCATGCTACTTGCCATGTCACGCAATTTTTTGCTGCACTCTTCATCAGCAGCCTGTTTTTCAGAAATTTTTTGCTTTACAAATCCGGCACCTTCCACTACAGCCGCACCGGCTACACTCACAAGTAATTTGGATAAAAACGGGTTCATATTTACTTCCTCCTACTGCCCTTATTTCCCACTGATTTCTTTTTCACTGTTTTCATATGCTTCTGCTCAACTGATTTTTGCATTTGTTCCCCCATTTTATCTTGAATGGTTTCTGTTGCCGCACCTGCAACTGCATCAATCAGTATATTGCTTGCCCGATAGAAAAAATTTTTCAATTTTGTCAATACAGTCACACCCTTAACGATATATTGCCCCGCAGTTTGTGCATTTTCCGTTGAAAACCGTATTTTTTCCACAGGACATGCATTTTTTCCCTAAACCGCCCTTGCCTCCGTTCGGAGGAACATACATGGAATAACCACATTTCGAACATTTCTTTCCTGTTGGCGTAGGAAAAAACGTTAGTTTTCCACATTTCGGGCATTTCATACCAGCCATATCGCAACACCTCAATTATACTCTTATGACGTTTCTGAAAAAAAGATTTATTCTTGCACCGCCATTGTCTATTTCATACGAAATTATATCACAAAAAAAAAAAAAAAAAAACAAGTCGTTTTATACAAATTCAGCAGTGTATACAAAAAGAATAGATTTAAAATGGTACAGATATACAAATCTGCTCTAAAAAACGGGCACTCTGGAAAAATACCAGAGTGCCCGTTTTTGTGATGTTTGATTTTCAAGTCGCCTTAGAATTCGCCCAGACACTGTCCGAACAGTAGGCAGCGGATTCCGTCGTCTGCACCGGAGTTACAGGTTTGCAGGGCAATCATCTTGTCCCCGTATGCAGGCGGATCATCGTCCGGTGCGTACCAAATCAACGCCGTACTGCGAATCTCCTCAATGTACTTCTGGAATTCCTCCTGATTCAGAGTGATGCGGTTCCAGTAGTCGAATGCTGCACCGTCCTCACCGTTCAGCACGGAAGATGCCACGATGCGGTACAGATACCGCTTGTCCAGTGTTGCCACCTCGAAATAAATG